>MDTG01440624.1_pt1 | contig 41042 bp, 37 predicted proteins | sample 811421 | NCBI WGS metagenome assembly MDTG01 (sample SAMN05326645, study PRJNA326480) | marine metagenome | isolation source: seawater | place: Pacific Ocean: South East | collected 2011 | reverse complement strand
GCGGCGACCGTGTCGGCCAGCCGGGCGACGGCTTCAGCGTCGGCGTGCAGCGCGTCGGCGAGCAGAGCGCGCAGGTCTTCGGCGGCCAGCGGCGGCAGATCGATGTCGGTCACCGGGACCGACTGGCGCAGCCGTTCCACCGCCAGCAGCAGCGGATGTCCCGGGCCGGTCTCGTTGTCCCGGTAGGCGCCGATGACCAGCAGATGCTCGACCGGCGCCTCGACCAGGATCAGCTCCAGCAGTTCGAGGGTGGCGGCGTCGGCCCATTGCAGATCATCGAGGAACAGCACCAGCGGGTGCTCGGCGCGGCAGAAGGCGGCCACGAACCGCCGCATGGCGCGGCGAAAGCGCCGCTCCGCATTGGCCTGCGGCATCGGCGGCAGCGGCGGCTGGTCGCCGATGATCAGCGCCAGCTCCGGAATCAGTTCGACGATCAGCGCGCCCTGGCCCTCCAGGGCATCGTCGAGCTTGTCGCGCCAGCCGGCGAGGGTCGTCTCGGGTTCGGTGAGGAGCTGACGTACCAGCGCCTTTAGCGCTGCCACGGGCGCGCTCAGCGGGACGTGGCGGTGGAGCTGGTCGAACTTTCCAGACACGAAAAAGCCGCGGCGCGCGGTGATCGGCCGATACAGCTCCTTGATCACCGAGGTCTTGCCGATGCCCGAGTAGCCGGCCACCAGCGCCAGCTCGGCGGGTCCCCGGCTGGCCCGGTCGTACACGGCCATCAGCCGTTCGACGTGTGGCTCGCGGCCGTACAGGCGCTGGGGAATCTGGAACCGTCGGGGCAGGTCCTGGGTGCGCAGCGGGAAACGGGGCTGATCCTCGCCGGCGTCGAGGCGTTCGAGCAGGCGTGCCAGGTCGGCGGCGATGCCCGCGGCGCTGCGATAGCGGTCGTCGGCGTTCTTGCGCAGCAGCGTCATCACCAGTTCGGAGACCAGCGTCGGCACCTCGCGGCGCACGCGGTGAGGCGGGCGGGGCTCCCGGGCGATGTGGCAGTGCAGCCAGTCCATGGGCTCGGTGACGTCGAACAGCGGCGCGCCGGTCAGCAGCTCGTACAGGGTCGCGCCGAGGGCGTAGAAGTCGCTGCGGTAGTCGACGGCTCGGTTCATCCGGCCGGTCTGCTCCGGGGACAGGTACGGCAGGCTGCCTTCCAGCAGCGCCGGCGCGCACAGATCGGCCTACTCCCGGGTCAGATAGGAGGAGATGCCGAAGTCGATGATCTTGGCGATCCCGCTGTCCGGGTTGTAGACGATGTTGGCCGGGGTGATGTCCTTGTGGATGACGTCGGCGGCATGCAGATCGTCCAGCCCGCGGGCCACCTGCACGCCGATGCCGAGGGTCTCGCGCAGGGTGAACGGACGTTCCCGCATGAGCTGATCGAGGGACCGGCCGCCGAAGTCTTCGAGCACCAGAGTGACGTCGTCGTCGCTGACCTCGATGCCGTAGACCTCGATGACGTGGTCGCTGCGGATGCGTCTGGCGATCTCGAACTCGTGACGGATGCTGGCGGCGGCCCCGGCCGGATCGGCGTGATTCCGCAGCGACTTCGAGACGACCTGGCGACCCTCGGCCGTGCGGGTCCGGCACACCCGGGTGGGCGTGCTGTCGAACAGCACGACATCCTCCGTCGCGGGCCGGGCGGAGTCGTGCTCGGGCACGGGTTCTCTGGTCATCCCTGAAGTGTAGTTCAGGGATGAGAGCAACAAACTTGTCTAGCTTGCTGCGGCGAGCACGGTGTCGATGCGGATGCGCCCGGTCAGCGTCCGGTGCACGGGGCAGCGATCGGCGATCTCGAGCAGGCGCTGGCGCTGCTCGTCGCTGAGATCACCCGCCAGGGTGATCTCCCGGGAGAGCACTTCGATCGTCCCCCCGCCGTCATCGCAGCCCTCGCAGTCGGCGCCGTGGTCCCGGCGATGCCGCAGCCGCACGTCGATGTCCTCCAGGGGCCATTGCTTGCGGTTGGCGTACAGCCGCACGGTCATGGAGGTGCAGGTGCCGAGGGCGGCGAGCAGGTGCTCGTAGGGGTCCGGCCCGAGATTGCTGCCGCCCATGGACCTGGGTTCGTCGGCCAGCCAGGCGTGATCGTCGCTGGCCACCTGACGCAGGAACCTGGCGTCGAGCTCGCCGACCCACAGCTCGCCGCCCTCGACGGCCGGCCGCTGCGGCTGGTCGTCCGGCAGGTAGCGGCGGCTCCAGGCGGCGATGGTGTCCGCCGCGTACTGGGCGTCGTCGGCGTTGCTCAGCAGATGGTCGGCGCCGTCCAGGGACACGAAGCTCTTGGGATGGCGCGCCGCCTGGAAGATGCGGCCGGCCTCGTCGATGGAGACCACGTCGTCCAGGGGTGCGTGCAGGATCAGCAGGGCGCGCCGCAGCGCGCCGACCCGCTCGGCCAGGTCGTGCCGGTGCAGGTCGTCGATGAAGTCCCGGCGGATGCGGAACGCCCGGCCGCCGAGGGTCACCGTCGCCTCACCGGTGGCGTCGATCTCGTCGCGGCTGGCGCCGAACTGGCGCTCGATGTGGTCCGGGGTGGCCGGCGCGCCGATGGTCGCGACGGCCCGGCACCCGGGCATGCGGCCGGCCGCGGCCAGCGCCGCCGTGCCGCCGAGGCTGTGGCCGATCAGCAGCGCCGGCGCGGCGTGGGTCCGGTCGAGATAGTCCGCGGCGGCGACCAGGTCGTCGATGTTGGAGGAGAAGTCGGTGTTGGCGAAGTCGCCGGCGGAGCCGCCGAGGCCGGTGAAATCGAATCGCAGCACGGCCAGGCGGTGGCCGGCCAGGGTGCGGGCGATACGGCTGGCGGCGGCGCTGTCCTTGCCGCAGGTGAAGCAGTGGGCGAACAGCACGAAGGCCCTCGGCGGCAGGTCCGGCATCGTCAGCGAGCCGGCGAGCAGGTCGCCGTTCGCGTTGGGAAACTCGATTCGGCGGACTTTCGGCATACGGCCTCCGGTTCAGCGGATGGTCACACGCTCCAGGAAGTAATCCGGCGTACGGGTCTCCCGGGAGATGCCCCGGGCTTCGCCCGCCGTCGCCGCGACGGGCGCCAGCACCAGGTTCTGGCCCCAGGTGCGCCCGGCGGTCATCTGGACCGGCGCCGGCTGGCCGGTGAGGAAGCTCTCGAACGCCGCCAGATCGCCGGGATACATGCGCTGACCCACGTCGAGGGCCCGGGTCATCACCTGCAGGGCGCCGATCCGGCCCCGCTCGCCCCAGGCGATCACCGCGTCCGCGCTGCTGCCGGTGCTGGAGGGGGAGGCGATCGCCGTGTCTTTGTCGTAGCCGAAGCGCCACTTCATCATCACGGTCTCGAACAGGGTGGCGAAGTCCTCGTACTGGGTGGTGTAGGCGTAGTACTGGGTCGCGCCGTCGTTGGCGAACTCGTCCACCAGGTCCTCGGGCAGCAGGTTGCGCTGGGTCGCCGTGGCGGTCTCGCCGAGGAACGACACGGCGGCCAGGTCACGGATGACCTGGGAGGTGAGCGGATAGGTGTTGACGAAGGAGGACGACAGCGGCGCGCCGGTGTTGATCGCCTGCAGCACGGTCAGCGACGGTGCCAGCCCCGTCATCTTCGCGGGGGGCATGAAGTCCACCGCGTGGGCGAGCTCGTGATAGAGCAGGAAGCCGAGGATCTCGACGATCTGATCCGGATCCCGGGAGCCGTCCTGGTTGAGGAACACGGTCAGCGGCTGGTTGTTGCGCACGTAGCGCCAGGGCATGACGAAGGACAGGTCGCGGCCGAAGTCGCTGCGGGGGTCCGGAGTGTCCGGCACCTGGTTCCGCTGGGCGACGGTCAACCACAGGAAATCCGGATCGAGGTAGATGGCGCCGGTGTTCGGATCGTAATACGCCGGGCGGACGTCGGTAGCGATAACCACCGCGGTGATGGAGCCGAACAGGGCGATCAGGTCCGGCGGCAGCGCCTGCAGCGCGGTGCGCAGGTTGTCGCCCATCCAGGTCTCGGACACCAGCGTCCGGGACATCACGTCGTCCAGGGTCACGGCGCCGGTTTCCATGCCGAGGAACGGCAGCTCGGCCATGCTGCACGCCTGGGTGGCGGAACCGGCGTAGGTGCAGCGGCGCAGGGCGTCGGCGTAGGTGGCGCCCGTCACGTAGGGGCTGGTGTCCGCCACCTCCGGCGCCGGAGGCGGCGCCGGGGCCGGGGCCGGCGCGGCCGGCGGCGGGGCCGGCTGACCGCCGCCGCCGCCACCGCCGCCGCCGCAGGCAGCCGCGGCAACGGCCAGCACGATCGGCGACAGTCGGCGCAGCAGACGGAGCATCAGTGTCTCGATCACGGGTGCGGTCTCGGATGACGTGCAATTCATGCTGCACCGAATCCCTCGGGCCGGCAAGGAACCGGCCCGTGGATTCCGACCCGGGTCACTCGACCAGGTGGATCTCTCCCAGCTCGAGGGCCTTCACGGACTCGCCGATCTTCGCCCAGTCGCCGATCACCACCCAGGTGAGCCGGTCGGGGTGCAGGTACTGCTGGGCGGTTGCCGCCAGCTCCTCCGCGTCCAGGGCACGGATGCGCTCCGGGTAGCGGTCCCAGTAGTCGTCGTCCAGGCCGAAGCGCACGATCTCGCGGATCGAGCCGAGCACAGCACCCTGGGTCTCCCAGCGGCCGGGCAGGGTGAGGGTGCTCTGGCGCTTGACCTTGGTGGTCTCCTCCGCGGTGGGCGGACGCGTGCTGGTCAGCATGTCGAGCTCGGCGCGCAGCTCGGCCATGGAGGCCGCGGTCTTGTCGGTCTGCACCGGCGCGAACATGAAGAACGGCTGCGGCCCGCGGGCGTCGGCGATGATGCTGCGGGCGCCGTAGGACCAGTGCTTGTCCTCGCGCAGGTTCATGTTCACCCGGGCGGAGAAACTGCCGCCGAGCACGTTGTTGGCGGATTCGATGGCCAGCCGGTCCGGGTGGTCGTATGGCGGCACCACGTGGCCGGCGATGATCATCGACTGCTCGGCGCCGGGCCGGTCGACGACGTGCACCACCGGGGCCTCGGCCGGTGCCACGGCGGGAATCGACTTGTTCGGCACGCTGCCGGGCGCCCAGTCGCCGAAATGACGTTCCACCAGTGGCCGGATCTCGGCCATGGTGGTGTCGCCGGTGACGATCAGGGTGGCGTTGCCGGGCTTGAACCAGGTGCGGTGGTAGCCGACCAGGTCGTCCCGGGTGATGGCGCGCACCGACTCCAGGGTGCCGGTGCCGGTGAACGGCAGCGCGTACGGGTGCCCCTCGCCGTAGATGAGCTGCGGGAACAGCCTCAGGGCCATGCTGCGGGGCTGGCTCATCTCCTGCTGGATGGCGGCCAGGGTCTGCTGGCGCAGCCGCGACAGCTCCGCCTCCGGGAACGTGGGTTCGAGCACCACGTCGGCATACAGCGCCAGGGTTTCGGCCAGGTTGGCCTTCAGGGCCGTCACGCCGGCGACGGCGCTGTCCAGGTCCGCGCCGAGGGTGAGCGTGGCGCCCAGCCGGTCGAGTGCGGCGCCGATTTCCAGCGCGTCGAGGTCGCCGGCGCCCTCGTCCATCATGTCCAGGGTCAGTGAGGCGGTACCGAGCCTGGCGTCCCCCACCACGTCGGCGGCATAGCCGGCGTCGAGCTGCAGGGCCAGGTTCACCACCGGCACGGCGGGCCAGTTGGCGACGATCAGCGTGAGGCCGTTGTCCAGGGTGGCCCGCTCGAACGCCGGGAACGCGACCTCGGGCTGGCTGTCGGGATAGGGGATGGCGCTGCGGTCCACCTCGGCGGCGCTGGCCGAGAGCTCCGGAAAGGGATGGACTTCCAGGGTGTAGGTGCCGGTGGTGAGCCACTCCCGGGCGGCGGCCAGCACCTCCCGCGGCTTGGCGTCACGAATGGCCCGCATGTGCTTCAGGTAGCCGTCCGGCGAGCCGTCGTAAACCTGGCTCTCGGCCAGCACGTCCGACTTGCCGCCGAAGCCGCCCACGCGCTCGACGCCGCGGACGAAGCCGGCCAGGCGGCGCGCCTGGACGCGCTCCAGCTCGCCGCGGCGCAGGCCGTCCTCCAGCAGGCTGGCGAGCTCGGCGTCCATGGCCGTCTCGACCTCGGCCAGGGACCCGCCGGGTTTGGCCGTGGCAATGGCGATCACCAGGCTGCCCAGTTCCCGGCCCAGCACGAACACCTCCACGTCCGTGGCGATCTGACGCTCGTAGACCAGCGTCTCGTACAGGCGCGAGTTCTTGCCGTTGCCCCAGACGTCGGCGAACAGGCTCAGCAGGTCCACGGTGGTGTCGGTGCGTTCCGGCACCGTCCAGGTCTTGTAGATGCGGGCCTGGGGCACCCGGTCCTGCATCACGGTGCGGTGCGAGGACTCACGGGGCGCGACCCAGGTCTCGTGGCGGTTCACCGGCGGGCCGGGGGGAATGCCGCCGAAGTAGTGCTCGACGCGTTCGCGGACGTGGTCGGCGTCGACGTCGCCGGCCACCACCAGCACGGCATTGTTGGGGCCGTAGTAGGTCTCGAACCACTCGTGGACGTCGTCCAGGGTGGCGGCGTTGAGGTCCTCCATGGACCCGATGACGGTGCCGTCGTAGGGGTGGCCGGCGGGATAGGTGTTTTCCTGGATCAGGTTGAACACCTTGCCGTAGGGCTGGTTCTCGCCCTGGCGCTTCTCGTTCTGGACCACGCCGCGCTGCTCGTCGAGCTTGTCCTGGTCCACGGCGGCGCGCATGCAGCACATGCGGTCCGATTCCATCCACAGCGCCATGTCCAGCGCCGTCTTCGGCACGTTCTGGAAGTAGTTGGTGCGGTCCGAGTTGGTGGTGCCGTTCATTTCCGTGGCGCCCACCTGGTCGAAAGGTTTGAAGTAGTCGTCGTCGTAGTGCTCGGATCCGTTGAACATCAGATGCTCGAACAGGTGCGCGAAGCCGGTCTTGCCGGGCCGCTCGTTCTTGGCGCCGACGTGGTACCAGACGTTGACGGCGACGATGGGCGCCTTGTCGTCCTCGTGGACGATCAGCGTCAGGCCGTTGTCGAGGATGAACTTCCGGTAGTCGATTTCGGGGATCGGCAGGCTGTCGGCTGCCTGGGCGGACAGGGTGGCGATCAACAGCATCGCGACGCACGCGGTCCTGGTCATCTGGGGCTCCGTTTGCAGACGAAGCGCGCAGGGTAGCCACCGTCCGGCGGCTTGCCCACCCGTTGCCGCATCTGGTCCGACGCGCGCTGCGGCGCGGCGCGGCGGCGCGGTTTGCGCTAACCTCCGAGGCCGTCGATGGCAGACTGGACGAACGCCCATGCAGCGAATCCGTAGATCCGGCGCCCGCGCCACGCGGCGGGCGCCCGGCCTGCTGGCCGTACTGGGTCTCGGCGCCGCCCTGGCCTGGCCCGGAGGCGCGGCGGCGGAGGTCGCCCTGGTGGCCGTGGCGGCCAACTTCGCCGAGGTGATGGAGCGGCTCGAGGCGGACTTCGAGGCCGAGAGCCCCCACGGGATCACGGTGACCACAGGCTCCACGGGCAAGCTCTACGCGCAGATCGTCAACGGCGCGCCGTTCGACGTGCTGCTGGCCGCGGACCAGGCCCGTCCCGAGCTGCTCGAGCAGCAGGGCATCGCCGTTCGCGGCACCCGGTTCACCTACGCCAGCGGCCGGCTGAGTCTGTGGAGCGCCGATCCCGGGGCCTTCGCCGGGGACGGCGCGGCCTGGCTGCGCCGCGGCGCCTTCCGGCGACTCGCCATCGCCAATCCCGATCTCGCGCCCTACGGGCTGGCGGCCCGCCAGGTGCTGGAGGCTCTGGGCGTCTACGAGGCGCTGGCCGGACGGCTGGTGCTCGGCGAGAACGTGGGGCAGGCCCATGCCATGGTGGCGACCGGCAATGCCGAGGCCGGCCTGGTGGCGCGGGCCTACGTGGCCAGTCCGCGCAATCGTGAGCCCGGCAGCCGCTGGGACGTGCCCGCAGACCTGCACGCGCCCATCCGTCAGGATGCGGTGCTGCTGATGCGCGCGGAAGACAACTCCGCCGCCCGCGACCTGCTCGCGTTCCTGCGCCGCGACGACGTCCGCCGGGTGATCGCCGGTTACGGCTACGGCAGCGACTGATGCCCGATCTCGGCCCGGTCTGGCTGACGGCGCATCTGGCCGCCGTGACGACGGTGGTGCTGCTGCTGATCGGTACCCCGCTGGCCTGGTGGCTGGCGCGGACCCGCGCCCGGTCGAAGGCGGTGGTGGAGGCGGTCACGGCGCTGCCGCTGGTGCTGCCGCCGACGGTGCTCGGCTTCTACCTGTTGATTCTGCTGAGCCCGGCGGCGCCGCTGGGCGGCTGGTGGGTGTCCGTCACCGGCGAAACGCTGACGTTCTCCTTCACCGGCCTGGTGGTGGCCTCGGTGATCTATTCCCTGCCGTTCGCGGTGCAGCCGCTGCAGAGTGCCTTCGAGAGCATCGGGTCCGGTCCCGTCGAAGCCGCGGCCAGTCTCGGCGCGTCGCCCCTGGACGCCTTCTTCAGCGTGGTGGTGCCCCTCGCCGGGCGCGGCTTCCTGACGGCGGCGGTCCTGACTTTCGCGCACACGCTGGGCGAGTTCGGCGTGGTGCTCATGGTCGGCGGCAACATCCCCGGCGAGACCCGGGTGGTCTCCATCGCCATCTACGAACACGTCGAGACCCTGCGCTACGCCGAGGCTCACGTGCTCGCCGGCGGCATGCTGGCCGTGTCGTTCCTGGTGCTGCTGCTGGTCTACGGCGTCAACCGGCGGAGCCCGCTGCATGTCGGCTGAACGCCTGGACATACGCGTCGAGGTGAGCCTGGACGGATTCCGGCTCGACGTGGACGAGTCCCTGGCGCTCGACGGGGTGACGGCCGTGTTCGGTCCGAGCGGTGGCGGCAAGAGCACGCTGCTGCGGACGGTGGCCGGGCTCACCCGGCCCGACGCCGGCCGGATCCGCTTCGGTGACGCGCTGTGGTTCGACGCCGACCGGCGGGTTGACGTGCCGGCACACCGGCGGCCGGTGGGGTTCCTGTTCCAGGATGCCCGGCTGTTCCCCCACCTCGATGTGGCCGGCAACCTGGACTTTGCGGCGCGCCGCGCGGCGCCGGGCGCCCGCGTGGATCGGCACGGGGTGGTCGACGCGCTCGACCTGTCGGCCCTGCTGTCCCGTCGTGTGAGCACCCTGTCCGGCGGCGAGCGCCAGCGCGTGGCGCTGGGGCGCACGCTGCTGCGCGGGCCGCGGCTGCTGCTGCTCGACGAGCCGCTGACCGGGCTGGACCGGGTGCGCAAGGCGGAGATACTGCCCTACCTGGAGCAGCTCCCGGCGCAGTTCGACGTGCCGACGCTGTACGTCAGCCACGACGTCGACGAGGTGGCCGCGCTGGCCCATCGGATGCTGGTGCTGGCCGACGGCAGGGTGCAGTGCCACGACCGGGCGGACGTGGTGGTAGCCCAGCTCGGCCTGGAGCCGTCCGCGGGGGGCTACGGGGCCGGCAGCCTGCTGGAAGGGGCGGTCGTCGATCACGACGCCCGTCTGCGGCTCACCCGCGTCGACGTCGGCGGCGACCTGTTGACCCTGCCGCATCTGGCCAGATTCCCGGTGGGCGCCGCGGTGCGCCTCCGGGTCAGGGCCCGGGACGTGGCGCTGGGCCTGGAACGCCCCCGCGGGATCAGCATCCGCAACGTGCTGCCCGGCACCCTCGAGGAGATCGTCGGGCACCCGGACACGGGCGCGGCGGATGTCTGGATCCGTCTCCGCGGCGCGCGGCTGCAGGCCCGGCTCACGGTGGCGGCGGTGGAGGATCTCGGCCTCGAGCCCGGCATGGACGTGTTCGCGCTGATCAAGAGCGTGAGCTTCGACCGGGCCGACTAAAGTCGGGCCGACTGACGTCGGGCCGACTGAAGCCGGGGGAGCGACAGAGACCGCCTGGTGGGGGCGGGAGACCTCAGAGCCAGCCGCGCAGCGCGCCGATCATCCACAGCAGCACGCTGCCGATCAGACCGAAGCCGGCGGTGCTCTGCAGCGTCGGCCAGACCGAGGGGGAGTCCCGCAGCACCGTGAAACGGGTGACGTAGACGGTCTCGCAGGCACCGTTGCCGGTGTCCGTGCGGGTGACGGACGTGCCCCGCTCGAAACCGCTGTCGTTGCTGTAGCGCGCCAGATAGCCCTCGAACTCGATCTGGTCCCCGACGCGCACGCCGGCGATTCGTTCGCGCAGATAGTCGTCGTCGGACAGCAGGTGGTTGTTGGCCATGCGGGTGGGGTCGAAGCTGCGCCAGGCGGCCGGGTCGTCGGTGCGGAAGAAGCAGGTGAACTGGCCGCTCCAGAAATCGAACGCCTGCAGATCGATGCCGGTGTTGTGACCCCAGACGACGCAGACGTCGGCGACGTTGAGATGATCGTTCCAGCGCCCGTGCAGCATGCTGTCGCCGTCGTGGGCCCGGCGTGAGACCACCAGGCCCTGCAGGCGATAGCGGTACAGCGGCTCGACCCGGTAGCGCATACCGCCCTGCTCGACGTCGAAGGGCGCTTCCCGCACCGGCGCCTGGTCGGGGTCCCGGGACAGATCTTCGACCAGGTCGATGTCGGCGGGAAGGGCGTCCACCTGCCAGCAGGCCACCGGCAGCAGCACCAGGCAGCCGAGAAAGCTCCATTTGACCAGCAGGGCGAACATGGGCGGCGTCTCGCTTCGGATGTTGCCCTGTAAGCTTAGACTGTGCGATCCGGGACTGTTATATTATTACGTTCCCGCCCGGGCGCCGGGCAGCCGTGGAAGGATTGGAGTCCCGCCGTGAAAGTCGACGTCATCGGTCTGGTGCTGTCCGGCTCCTGCTTCCTGCACTGCCTGCTGCTGCCGGTGGCGCTGGTGGCCGCGCCGTCGCTCGCCCTGTGGCTCGGAAAAACGGAAACCAGCGTTCACTGGCTGCTGTTCGCGGTGGCGCTGGCGGTCTCGGGATGGGCGCTGCTGACCGGGCTGCGGCGGCACGGCGCCTGGCTGGTGGTCGCGGTCGGCGCGATCGGTCTGGCGGTGATGGGTGTCGCGGCCGCGCACCTGTTCGGGGCGTCGATGGAAGTGGCCCTGACGCTCGTCGGTGCCAGCATCGTGGCCCTGGCTCATCTGGTGAACCTGCGGCTGTCCCTCAGTGCGGCTCGCGCCGTCGACGGGCAGCGCTGTCAGCGCTGACAGTCGGCGCAGGTGCCGACCACCTCCACCAGCACGTCCGCCGTCTCGAACGCCTGGTCCGCAGCCGAGCGGGCGATGCTCGACTCCACCCGCTGATCCTCCAGCTCGATGACCTGGGAGCATTCCCGGCAGATCAGCATCAGTCCCCGGTGTGACTCCTCGCTGCCGCGGCAGGCGGTGAAGGCATTCAGCGCGTTGACCTTGTGGGCGAGGCCGGCGGCCACCAGAAAGTCCAGGGCCCGGTAGACGGTCACCGGGGCGGCATTGGGCCGCTCCCGGCGCAGTTCCTCGAGGAGATCGTAGGCGCCGGCCGGCCGCTCGTGCCGGCACAGCAGGGCGAACACCTCGCGCCGGATCGGCGTGAAGCTCACGCGCTGACGTCGACAGGCCGCTTCGGCGTGGCGGAGCAGCGCGTCGACGTCGACGGTTCTGACTGAGTTCCGTGGCATGGCGGCCCCGGGTGACATTCTGAGCCGCATTATACCCGCTGACGACCACCGTCGGCCGGACGCGCCACCGGGCCGGGCACGGTGCCGTGCCCGGCGGCGCGAGCCGTCAGAACGTGGCGCGCAGGCCCGCTTCCACGGTGCGCCCCGGCATCGGCGCGTAGTCCTTGATGAACGAAGCATGCTGGCGCTGTTCGTCGTCGGTGAGGTTGCGGCCCTGAACGAACAGCGTGACCGTGGTGCCGGCGACCGGCGCCTCCACGCCCAGATAGGCGCGCAGGTCACGGTAGCTGTCCGTCGGCAGCTCGAACTCCGCGATGTCGTTCTGGGCGCGCACCCAGGTGTGCTCCACGCTGAAAGTCGCCGGCCCCCAGTGCCCTTCGAGCCCCAGGCCGTAGCGGGTCGGCGGAATTCTCGGCAGATCGTCGTCGCCGTCCCGGTCGACCTCGCCCGACACGGTGTCGAACAGCGCGCTCACGTCCACGTGGCCGTCCATCCACGCCAAGGCGGTGTAGCGGACTTCCACGTCCAGGCCGACGAACTCGGCATCGTCCTGGGCGTAGACGAACACGGGCAGCTCGTCTTCGACCGCTCCGGTGGGGGTCTCGTAGATGAAGTCGCTGAAGTCGTTCAGGTATACGCTGGTGTTCAGGAACCAGCGCTCGCCGGCGTAGCGGAGGTTGGCGGACAGGTTCAGCGCCTTCTCTTCGTCCAGATCGGGATTGCCGATCTCGAACGCGCGGGTGGCCAGGTGCGGGCCGTTCGAGAACAGCTCCTCGGCCACCGGCGCCCGGGCGGTGTAGTCGGCCAGCAGGCCCAGCGACCAGGCCTCGCCGAACGGCAGCACCAGCCCGAGGGAGGCGGCATAGGCGGTGAAGTCCCGCTCGTCGCCGGCGCTGGGGTCCACCTCGACGGTCTCGAGGCGCACGCCGCCTTCCAGATCGAAGCGGTCGAAGCTGCGCTCGCCGACCCAGAAGGCACCCATGGCCGTGGTGTCCACCGGGGCGATGAAGGCCTCCTCGCCGATGGCGGAAAAATCCCGGTCGGTGAGCTGCACGCCCAGCGCGCCGGACCAGCCGCCGACCTTGGCGTGGCTCAGCTCGATACGGCCTTCGACGGCGTCGTTGTCGAACACCGTGGCGATCTCGCCGTTCGGCTCGATCTCCCGGTGGCGGTAGTCGTTGATGCCGACGCGCACGTTCAGGCTGGTGAAGCCCGGCAGCGGATCCGTCAGGCCGGCCTCGAGGTCGATGCGGGTCTGTTCGAGGTCGAGGGTCGGGGTCTCGTTGCCGTGGTCCCGGTCATGCGCTTCCTCCGCTTCTTCCTCCTCCTCGTGGCCGTGGCCGCCGGGCAGTCCGTAGCGGGCGTCGGTGGTGCTGACGGCGAACCCGGCGAAGCCGCGCTCGCCCACCAGCGACAGGCCGATGGCGCCGCCCTCGCTGTCGAGCTGACTGCCCGGCAGGGTGCCCCGCACCTCTTCCTCGCCGGCGTGCTCGCCGTCCTCTTCCTCTTCTTCGAGGGCGCGCACGGCGGCCGACTCCGCGTACCCCGGAATGTCGTAGGGATCGGCTTCCCGGGTGAACCCGTCGAGGTGCCAGGCCAGATTGCCCGCGCCGCCGTCGAGACGCGCCGAGGCGGTTCTGCGGTCCTCGTTGTCGCCGTAGCGGACCTCGGCGCGTCCGGACAGGAACTGCTCGGCGCGCGCATGCGGAATGCGGCCGGTGTGGACGTCGACCACGCCGCCGATGGCGCCGGAGCCGTACAGCAGGGTGCTCGGCCCCTTGAGGACCTCGATGTGGTCGGCGATGAAGGGGTCGATGGTGACGGCGTGGTCGGCGCTGGTCACGGACACGTCCAGGGAGTCGATCCGATCCTCCATGATGCGCACCCGGGGACCGGACAGGCCGTGGATGACGGGCCGGCTCGCGGCCTGGCCGAAGTTCGCCGAGTGCACGCCCGGCTGGCCGCCGACGGTCTCGCCGATGCTGCTCGCCAGCGCGCGGTCGAGCTCGTCGCCGTCGAGAATCTCGCTGGCGAGCGCCAGCCCCTCGGCGGACAACGGGTGTGAGCGGACCACGACCTCTTCGATCGGACCGGGTGCAGCGCCGTCGCCGGGGGCGGCGACCGCGAACGGCAGACCGGCCGCGCCGTACAGCGCGGCGGCCAGGGAAATACGATGACGCATGTGAGTCTCCTGAATGCTCGAATCGGTATGCCCGGCGCGTGCGCCGGAGTTCCGGACTTCGTGATTCAGGCGGCTGGCGGTCCCCGGGCCCGGGTGACCTCGATGGCGGTGGTGGCGCGCCGCGCGGGCACGGCCGCTGCCGGCGATGTGCCGGCAGCCTGGGGGACGTGAACCGTGATGCAGGCGCCCGCGTCGACCTTGTCGGCGTGGCCGGAGGAGCAGACCACGCAGCTCGCGTCCGGCAGGGCCTCGTCGTGCAGATGGGCGGCCACGACCGTCTGCGCCGCGATCAGCAGCAGCACGGTCAGCAGCAGGGCGTGGGGCCTTGGACGGCTCTGGCTTCGGACGTTCATGATCCGGTTCCTCGAGCCGCGAATGTTATGTTGTTACATTCCTCCCGGCAAGCACCGGGAGTGGCGGTGGGGCCGGCGACCCCGCGGGACGCGTTCAGAGCAGGGGATTGCCCGGCCGGACCGCGCCGTAGGACCGGTAGCCCTCGCGCTCGAGCCGGTCCACTTCCTCGGGCGCCAGCGGCACGGTGTCGATGAACGGCAGCAGATCGTCCCGGACCACGCCGTTGCGGCGCATCCAGGTCTCGCACATGCGCAGGTCGATGCGGTCGAAGGCCTTCAGCTTGGCCGCCCGGTCCACCAGGGGCTGATTGTCCAGGTAGTTGCGGCGCAGGAACCGGCTCGCCTCGGAGCCGTGCAGCACCACCACCACGGGGTCGGGCTGAGCCTCGTCGGCGGCCACCGAGTCCTCGAGCGCCGCGAACAGCTCGTCGAGCTCGTCGGCGCCGTCGGGGGAGATCTGCAGGTACACCCGGGATTCCAGCAGGGGGTTGGACTCGGTGGCGGGCGGCGCGGCGGCGTGCGCGGTCGAGACGATGGCCCAGGCCGCCAGCATCGACAGCGCCAGCCGCAGCGCGGGCATCGGCGGTCTCGGCGACGGTGGGGTTCGGGGCATCGCGGTGCAGGGCTTCGGCTCCCGGTCATTGTAGGGGCGTGCCGGCGCGACGGCCAGCGCGCAGGCCGATGCCGGACGCCGCTGGTATGATGGCCGGCTGCTTTGGGGGATTTGCATTTGAGGCCTCTGCACTACTACCTGCTCGGCACCGGGAGCTGGTTCCTGTCGTTCGGCATCCAGAACGTGATGTTCGCGTGGCTGGTGACCATGGTGCTGAACGAATCGCCGGAGAAGGTGGGCGTGGCGCAGATGTCGCTGCTGCTGCCGGGCACGCTGCTGATTCTCATCGGCGGCAGCTATGCCGACCGTTTCGGCGCCAGGCGGATCGCCCTGCTGGCCCAGATGCTGGCGATGATCGGGCCGCTGCTGCTGCTGGGGCTGGTGGCCGCGGACCAGCTCAGCTACACGGTCATGATCTGCTACGCGGTGCTGATGGGGTGCGCCCAGGCGTTCGTCACCCCGGCCCGCGACGGCCTGCTCAATCAGGTGGCGGAAGGCCGCGTGCAGCGCACCGTCATGCTCACCAGCATGTGCCAGTTCGGGCTGCAGGTGGTGGGTTTCCTGGTAGCTTCGGTGGCCGATTTCGCCGGGCCGGAGCCGATCCTGCTGATCCAGTCCCTGGTGCTCGCCGTGGGCGTGTACGGCTTCGGCCGCATCGCCAACGACCGCCATGGCGGCGACGCCGCCGCGCCCCGCCTGCTGCACTCGCTGCTGGAGGGCGGGCGCACCGTGTTCTCGTCGCCGGCCATGCGCATGATCGTGCTGCAGAACACCTGCATGGCCATGTTCTTCATGGGGTCCTACATCGTCACCATGCCGCTGCTGGTGCGGGAGGTGTACGCCGGCAGCGCCACCGATCTCGGCCTCATGAATGCCTGCAACAGCCTCGGCCTGGTGGCCACGGTGATCATGCTGCTGCGCCTCGGTGACGTGCACCGGCAGGGCCGGGCGCTGCTGCTGTCCCAGGGGATCGGCTCCCTGGTGCTGGTGAGCGCGGCGCTGGCGCCCGCGTTCGCCCTGTATCTCGGCAGCCTGTTCCTGTGGGGCGTGTGCGGCGGCGTCGCCATGACCATGTCGCGCACGATCATGCAGGAGCAGGCGCCGACCGCCCAGCGCAGCCGGGTGATGAGTTTCTACTCCTTCTCGTTCTTCGGCGCCGGTCCGGTGGGCGCGCTGCTCAACGGCTTTCTGGTGGACCGGGTCGGGCCCCAGACCGCGCTGTTGATCTGCGGCGCCGGCATGCTCACGATCATCGTTCTGGTGGGGCTGCGGTCCAGCCTCTGGCACCTCCGGGGCGACGCGCCCCATCCGGCTCCGGCCGGCGCCTGAGCGGGGTCGCACCGGACGGAACACTCAGCATGACCGAGCGCAATCTGAGACTCGCGGCGGACATCGGCGGCACCTTCACCGACGTGGTGCTGGACGGCACCGGGGCTGACGGCAGCGGCCGGGTCACCGCCAAGGTGCTGACCACCTACCGGGACCCGGCCGACGGGGTGCTCGCCGGCGTGCGCCAGGTGCTGGAGGATGCGGGCGCCGACCCCGCCGACGTGGGGCTGGTGCTGCACGGCACGACCCTGGCCACCAACGCGCTGATCGAACGGCGCGGCGCGGTGACCGCGCTGCTCACCACGGCGGGCCACCGGGACGCCCTCGAGATGGCCTTCGAGAACCGCTTCGAGCAGTACGACGTCGACATCGACCGGCCCGCGCCGCTGGTGCCGCGGCCGCTGCGCCTGCCGGTCCCGGAACGCCTGGACGCCCGTGGCGAGGTGCTGCGGCCGCTGGATCTCGACGCGGTGGCGGCGCTGATTCCCGAACTGCAGCGCCGTCAGGTGGAGAGCGTCGCCGTCGGGCTGCTGCACAGCTACGTGAATCCGGACCACGAGCGGCGCGTGGGCGAATTGCTGCATGACAGGCTGCCGGACGTGGCGGTGTCGCTGTCGAGCGACGTGTGCCCGGAGATCCGCGAATACGAGCGGCTCTCCACCGCCTGCGCGAACGCCTACGTGAAGCCGCTCATGGGACGCTATCTCGCCAGCCTCGAGCGCCAGCTCCGGGCCCTCGGCGTCGACTGCCCGGTGCTGCTGATGACCTCGGGCGGCGGCCTGACCACCCTCGAGACGGCGGCCGAGTTTCCGATCCGTCTGGTGGAGAGCGGCCCGGCGGGCGGCGCCATGCTGGCCGCCCGGGTCGCCGCCGAAGGCGGCTACGAGCGCGTGCTGTCCTTCGACATGGGCGGCACCACGGCGAAGATCTGCCTGATCGATCACGGCAAGCCGCTGCTGTCCCGCGCGTTCGAGGTGGATCGCGTCTACCGCTTCAAGAAGGGCAGCGGCCTGCCCGTGCGGATTCCCGTCATCGAGATGGTGGAGATCGGCGCCGGCGGCGGCTCCATCGCCAGCGTCGACAAGCTGGCGCGGATCAACGTCGGACCGGCCAGCGCCGGCTCGGAGCCGGGCCCCGCCTGCTACGGCCGGGGCGGAGAGGCGGCGACCGTCACCGATGCCGACGTGGTGCTCGGCCGGATTCAGAGTGAGGAATTCGCCGGCGGGCGCATGCGCCTCGACGCGGCGGCGGCCGAGCGGGCGGTGCTGCGCGACGTGGGCGAGCCCCAGGGCATGACGGCGCCGCTGGCCGCCTTCGGCATCGCCGAGATCGTCGACGAGAACATGGCGGCGGCGGCCCGGGCCCATGCGGTGGAGTGGGGCACCGACGCCGCCTCGCGCACGCTGGTCGCCTACGGCGGCGCCGCGCCGCTGCATGCGGCGGCGCTGGCGGACAAGCTGAAGATCGACCGCATCGTCGTGCCCACAGGCGCCGGCGTCGGGTCGGCCATCGGCTTCCTGCTGGCGCCGGTGAGCTACGAGGTGGTGCGCAGCCGCTACCAGCGGCTGTCGGCCTTCGACGCGGCCGCGGCCAACGCGGTCATGGCCGGGATGCATGAGGAAGCCGCCGCCGTGGTGCGCGGCGCCGCGCCGGACGGGGCGTGGCGGGAGGTGCGCCGGGCGTTCATGCGCTACGTCGGCCAGGGCTACGAGATCGCGGTGCCCGTGCCGGTGGAAACGCTGACCGCGGATCACGCCGCGGTGCTGCGGGACGCGTTCGACGCCGAGTACCGGCGCCTGTACGGCCGGCTGATTCCCAATCTGGACGTCGAGGTGCTGAGCTGGACCCTGACCCTGGTGGCCCGCGAGCCGGCGGCGCCCGAGCCGGTGCCGGCGCCGGCCCCGCGGGCCGCCGAACCGGCCCGGCGGGTGGCGCTGTTCGATGCCGCGACGGCAGAGTTCCGGGACGCCGGCGTGTACCGCCGCGACGCGCTGGCGCCGGGCATGCGGCTGCGCGGCCCGGCGCTGGTGGTGGAGGACCAGACCACCACCGTGGTGGGCAGCGGTTTCGAGCTCAGCGTCGACGGTCGCGGCTACCTGGTTCAGGAACGCATCGGCGACGGCACGCGCGGCGGTCGTCAGGGAGACGGATCATGAACACCGACGCCGGCATGAACCGGCTGACCACCCAGCTCGTCTGGAACCGGCTGCTGTCCATCGTCGAGGAGCAGGCCCAGACGCTCATGCGCACGGCGTTCTCCACCGTGGTGCGGGAGGCCGGCGACCTGTCCGCCGGCGTTTTCGACACCCGGGGCCGCATGCTCGCCCAGGCGGTCACCGGCACGCCCGGCCACGTCAACGCCATGGGGGCGTCGGTGGGCAAGTTCCTCGCGCGTCATCCCCTCGACAGCCTGGCGCCGGGCGACGTGCTGCTGACCAACGATCCGTGGGACGGCACCGGCCACCTCAACGACTTCACCGTGGTCACGCCGGTGTTCCACCGGGACCGCGCGGTGGCGCTGTTCGCCTCCACCAGCCACATCGCCGACGTCGGCGGGCGCGGCTTCGGCCCGGACGCCAACGACCTGTTCGAGGAGGGGCTGCAGATACCCATCTCGTTCCTGTTCCGCGGCGGCCGGCGGGACGAGACCCTGATGGCGATCATCGCCTGCAACGTGCGCGACCCGGTGGTGGCGGAGGGCGATCTGTACTCGCTGGCGGCCTGCAACGACACCGGCGCCGCGCAGCTCCTGGAGATGCTGGACGACTTCGGCCTGGACGAGCTCGACCCGATCGGCGCGGACATCCTGGCGCTGTCCGAGCAGGCCATGCGCGACGACATCGCCCGGCTGCCCCGGGGCGTGTTCGACAACCGCATGCGCATCGACGGCTACGACGAGCCCGTGGAACTGGTGTGCCGTCTGCAGATCGGCGCCGACGGCATCGACGTCGACTTCGCCGGCACGTCCGCCGAGTCGCCCTTCGGCATCAACGTGCCGCTGCCCTACACCGAGGCCTACGCCTCGTTCGGCGTGCGCTGCATGGTCGGTCACGACGTGCCCAACAACGCCGGCTCGCTCGCGGCCATCCGGGTCACCGCGCCGCCGGGGTGCATTCTCAACGCCCGGCCGCCGCGGGCGGTCTCCGCCCGTCATGCCATCGGCCAGATGCTGCCGGACGTGATTCTCGGCTGCCTCGATCAGGTGCTGGCCGATCGCGTGCCGGCCGAAGGCGCCTCGTGCATCTGGAATCCGGTGTTCCGCAGCGGCCACGGCGGCGAGCGCTTCGTCACCAACCCGATCTACAACGGCGGTACCGGCGCCCGGCCGGGCAAGGACGGGCTGTCGACCACGGCGTTTCCGTCCGGCGTGCGCACCACGCCCACCGAGGTGAACGAGGTGACCACGCCGCTGGTGATCTGGCGCCGCGAATACCGCACGGATTCCGCCGGCGCGGGCGAGTTCCGCGGCGGCCTCGGCCAGGTGATCGAAGTGGGCCATCGGGACGGCGAGGGTTTCGTGGTCTCGAAGATGTTCGACCGGGTGGCGCATCCGGCCCGGGGCCGGCGCGGCGGGGGCGCCGGCGCCGCGGGCCGGGTCTACGTGCGCGGCGGCGCCGAGCTCAGGGGCAAGGGCCGTGACGAGGTGCCGGCCGGCGGCGTGCTGGTGATGGAGACCCCCGGCGGGGGCGGCATCGGCGAGGCGTCCCGGCGGGAGAGGGAGCGGGTCCGCGCCGATCTGGCCGCCGGGCTGATCTCCGCCGAGGCCGCGCGGGACACATACGGACTGGAGGACGACTGACATGACGCGACGGACCGCTCTGATCACGGGGGCGTCGGCCGGCCTCGGCGCCGAGTTCGCCCGGCAGCTCTCGGCCCGGGATTTCGATCTGGTGCTGGTGGCCCGGCGCCGCGACAGGCTCGACGCGCTGGCGGAGGAGTTCGCGGGCGGCACGGGCAGGGCGGCCACGGTGCTGACCGCCGACCTGGCGGATCCGGAAGCGCCCCAGCGCCTGGCCGAGGCCCTGGCGGAGCGCGGGATCGCCGTGGACTACCTGGTCAACAACGCCGGCGCGGCGGGTCCGGATCTGCTGGACGACCGCGACTGGTCCGCCCAGCGCCGCTACTTCGAGCTGATGATGGTGTCCGTAGCCCATCTCTGCCATCTGTTCGTGCCGGGCATGCGGGAACGGGGCTGGGGCCGGGTGGTCAACGTCGCCTCCGTGGCGGGGCGGGTGGCGCGGGGCGGCGACACCAACTACGGGCCCGCCAAGGCGTATCTGGTGGCGCTGTCCGAGGGGCTGGCGGCCACCCTCAAGGGCACCGGCGTGAACGTGACGGCGCTGTGCCCGGGCTTCACCCACACCGAGTTCCACGACGTCGGCGGCCTGCAGGACATGAAGGCCGGCACCCCCGGGTTCCTGTGGTACGACGCCGACGTGGTGGTCCGGGAGGGCATCGAGGCGGTGGAGCGGGGCCGGCCGGTGATGGTGTCCGGCCGGCTCTACCGGATGCTGGACCCGCTGATGCAGTCGGTGTGGACCCGGCCGCTGTTCCGGGTGAGCCGCTGACGGCCGGCGCCTTGGGCGCCGGCAGCGGTCAGGCGGCGGCCGCCGCGAGCCGGCGGGCGACGATGCGGTAGACGTCGGGGTCGATCCCCAGGCCGAGATGGCTGGCGGTGACCTCGACGTGCTCGATGGGCGCGTCACCTTCGGGGTCGATGCAGGCCTGCCAGGCGACGACGCCGTCCCTGCGGCTGTAGATCGCCGTGACGGGCACCCGCAGGGGCACGTGTTTGCGGCGTTCCACCTCGGCCTCGATGAAGTCGAGATCCCAGCCCTGCCAGGGCGCCAGGCCGGCCAGGCTGGTGTATCGGGGGCCGCCGATCACCGGGCTGCCTGCCGAGGGTCACCACCCGGCGCACGGCGGCCGGCTGTTCCCGGGCCACTTCCCTGGCGATGTAGCCACCGAGACTCCAGCCCACCAACGCCACCGGCGCCCCCTGCCGGTCGGCATGACGCACCACGGCGTCGGCCATGGCGGCGATGGTCGACGGCACGTCCAGCCGATTGGCGCCCAGGCCCCATCCCTGGACCCGATGGCCCCGGGAGGCGAGGAACGCGCGCAGCGGCCAGGTCGAGGCGTCGCCGGCGCCGAATCCGGGGAGCACCAGAACCAGGGAGCCGTTCCCGGCGGGTTCCCGGGCCAGGTCGCCGAGGGACAGTCCGAGCCGGGGCAGGGCGAGCAGGCCCGCGGCCTCGCGCCAGGCGGCGGCAAGGTCGGGCCGGGGCGGCGTCAGCTCGGCGGTGGTCGTCCGGGGCGGGCGGTTCACAGGTCACTCCACGGGCTCTGTCCGGCGAGTGTCCGCCGCCCGCGGTGAAGGCGCCGTGAATCGCGCCGGCGGCTCAGCCCGGCGTGCGCAGGCGGCGATGGAACGACGGCCCCAGCGGGTCCGGCTCGCTCGACCGGGTCAGCAGCGACACCACGGGAATCACCACCAGGGGCACCAGCGTGGTGAAGTAGGCGGGCGCGTCCATGTCCGACTCGAACACCAGCTTGTTCACGATCCAGGAGAGGAGCCCCAGCCCGTAGCCACTGGCGATGCCCCAGAACACCGCCTGCTCGGTGGTCCAGCGCACGTAGAAGATGTAGCCGATGGCGATGGCGGGCGGCACTACCATGGCGAAGCCCAGCAGCAGCCACTCCAGTACCGAGGCGGTGCCGATGAAGTAGCCGAAGACCATGGCGATCAGGGCAGCGATGACACCGTAGACGATGGCGGTGAGCCGGTAGGCACGCAGCTTCCGGCGCGGCGAGAAGTCGCTCGAGCCGGGAATCCAGTCGTTGACGAACATGGTGGCGCTGGCCAGCAGGATCGGCCCGCCCGAGGAGATCAGCGCCGCCAGCACGGCGGCCAGGGCGATGCCGCCGACCACGGCCCCGGAGTCGAGGGCGATGCGGGTGACGCTGTGATACCCGGCAATGCCGGCGTCGGCGCCGTAGCGGGCCAGGGCCTCGACGCCGATGATCGCGGCCAGAAACGGCATGGCCGCGGCGATCAGGCCGGCCAGCAGGAACGACGGCACCAGTATGCGCTCGCGCCTGGCCGACGCCGCATAGTTCACGTACACGGAAGCGGCCGGCGTGTGGATGGTGGCCGAGAAGAACATGGCGATGATGGGAAACCAGCCGAGCCCGACCAGGCTCCACCAGCTCGCCTGGTCGACGCCGGCGGCGGCCAGCGCCGCGTCGGCCCGGGCCGTCACCGCCGCCCAGCCGCCCATGTCCTGCATACCCACCCAGCCGACCAGCCCCAGCCCGCCGACGATGACCGCGCAGTGGATAATGTTGGTCAGCGCCGTTCCCTTCAGGCCGGACGACGCTGTGGCGGTGATGATCACGGTGGCGCCGATGACGATGCCCAGCCACAGCGGCATGCCGGTCACGCCCGAGAGGATCACGCCGATCAGCAGCGGCTCGATCACGTTGACCACCAGGTACTCGGTCTGCACGCACAGGCTGGTCAGCACGGCGGACCGGCTGCGTCCGTAGCGCCGCAGGAACAGCTCGCCGATGGTGGTCAGACCCAGACGCCGGTAGGGCACGGCGAAGAACAGCCCCACCAGGGCCAGCGCGAGAAAGGTGGTGATGCCGTACCAGACGTTCCAGAGTCCCGTGCTCATCACGTCGCCGGCCACACCGTAGGAGCCGGCGCCGCCGATGCGGGTGCCGGCGATGCCGGCGGCGATCATCCAGATGCCCATGCCGCCGCTGCCCGTGGCCCAGTCGGCGGAGGAGCGGTTGCGCCGCGACAGCCACGCGCCGAGCAGGGTCACTGCCCCCAGGTAGCCCACGATGGTCCAGGTCGCCGCGCTCACGTGTTCCCCTCTCCCCGCACGTCACGCGCCCGTCCGGCGCATGAGGCCGGCCATGGTAACCGGCGCTCCGGCCCGGGTGAATCTCGGCTATGATCGGGGCCGATCGGCGGGGGAGAGCGGCCGTGGCCGTGGTGCTGCATCAGTTCCGGTATTCCCACTACAACGACAAAGCGCGCTGGGCGCTGGCCTGGAAGGGTGTCCGCCACGAGCGCGTCAGTCATCTGCCCGGTCCCCACGGACCCGCCATCGAGCGGCTGTCCGGGCAGCGGCAGACGCCGGTGCTGGTCTGGGACGGCGAGGTGATCGCCGGCTCCGGCCGGATCGTCGACGCCGTCGAGGCCCGGGTGGCCGGACGCCCGCTGCTGCCGGCGGACGCCGTGGCCAGGGCCGCCGTGGACGGCTGGCGCCGCGAGTTCGACGACACCGTGGGGCCGGCAGTGCGGACGGTGGTCTTCGCCGCCATGATCGACCACGGCGGCTACCTCTGCCGGCTTTTCGCCGAGGGCCGGCCGGTGCTCACCCGGGCGGCTTATCGGGCGATCTTTCCGCTGGCGCGCGGACGCATCGCCAGGGCCAACGGCGTGACTGATCCGGACAACGTCCGGCGCTGCGCCGCCGTCGTCGAAGCGGCCATGGCCAGGGTGGCCGATGCGACCGCGGCGACGGGCCAGCTCGTCGGCGACGCCTTCACCGCGGCGGACCTGACCGCGGCGGCACTGCTCGCACCCCTGGTCAATCCGCCACACGCCGACATGAACCGTCCGCGGCCCATGCCGCCCGCGCTGGACGAGCTGGTGGCCCGCTGGCAGTCCCATGCCGCCGGCCGCTGGGTAGCGGACCAGTACGCGCGGCATCGCCCCGGGGGCTGAATCGGCCCGTGCCGGTCACCGGTGCGGGAAGGCTTGTAATCGGATCGTTTTTGGGCACAATACGTCGCCCGGGCGGGAATAGCTCAGTTGGTAGAGCACAACCTTGCCAAGGTTGGGGTCGCGAGTTCGAGTCTCGTTTCCCGCTCCAGTTTCTCCTTTGTCTCTTCATGTTCACCCGGTGATCGCCGGTCCCCGGGGTCCGGGCGGCTTGGGGTGCGGTGAAGACCGCCGTATCATGTGCGGCCCCATTCGCCATCCACCCATCCGCAGGACCCGGACCCTATGCAGCAGATCCCGAACGCCGTCTTCCGTGCCACCGAATCGACCACGCGCACGCGCGCCCGCGAGCGCGTGACCGGCGGCGCCCATCGTCTTCCCGCCGCGCGCCGGTGCGCCATCGGGCTGCTCGGCGTGGTCGCCCTGACGGGCTGGGCCGGACCCGCCGCCGCCGATCTGTTCGATCGCTGGTACGGCGCGTTCGGCGTCGGCTGGAGCTATGCCGACCGGCTCGAGCTGGACGCCGACGACGCCTACATCGAGGCCGACCGGGGCACCGATCAGCTCCTCGGCGCGATTGGCCGGCGCGTCGGCGACGACTGGCGGGTGGAGCTGGATTACGCCCGCTTCGACCGCAGCCCGGAGATTCTCTACTCGCGCTCCGCCGGCCTGGAGATCGACACCGACGAGGGGGATTCCGTGGAGGCCTCCAGCCTGATGGTCAATCTGGTCCGCGATCTGCGGATCGGGCAGGCATGGCGGCCGTATCTCGGCATCGGCGCGGGTCGCGGCACCCTCGACGTCGAGTTCGCCGAACTCGGCATCGACGGGCCGTTCTTCCAGCGGCCCCGCCGGCAGATCATCGACGACAGCGGCAGCGGTCTCGCGATGCAGGTCATCGCCGGGCTGACGGTGCCGATCACCCGCCGCCTGGAGCTGGCCGCCGACTTCCGCTACTGGCACATGGCCGAGGTCGATCTCGAGGACGTCTCGGGGGCGTCCGCGGACACCGACCACTCCATCCGCTCCGCCTGGCTCCATCTGCGCTACAACGGCTCCGGGGCCGGGGTGTTCGATGCGCCCGCGCCGCGCCGCGACGCCGAGCAGGGCTGGTACGTGATGGGCAACCTGGGCGGCGGCTTCGCTCAGGACGAGGACATCGAGGATCAGCTTCTGGTGATCGACGCCTTCGACCTGGGCACCGTCGCCACCGTCGCTGCGGGCTATCATCTGAGGCCGCGCTGGCGCGCCGAGCTGGAGGCCAGCTACTGGGAGAACTCCGTGGACGTCATGGAGTTCAGCAAGGACATCGGCGAGGACGCGGCGTCCGGCAGCGCGGAAAGTCTGAGCCTGATGCTGAACGTGATCTATCAGTTCGCGCCGGGGTCCACGGTCCGGCCCTTTGTCGGCCTCGGCGGCGGCTGGATCCGCTCCTCCTACGACATCACCACCTTCGGATTCTGCCGCAACTTCACCTGTGACCCGGTGGAGCAGCGTGCGCTGCTGGTGGACGACCACGGCACGGCCACGGCGGCCCAGGCCATGTTCGGCGTGGACGTCGCGATCAACGAGCGGCTGAGCTTCTCGGCGTCCTACCGGCAGCTCGTCACCGGCACCACCGACATGAGGCGGCCCGACGGCACGCCGTTCAACACGGAACGGCGCTACATCACGTCCGTGGTCGCCGGATTCCGCTACAACCTGGGGCGGTGACGTCGCCGCAGGCGGTCACGGGATGCCGATCATCTCGGTGCCGGCGGTGAGCAGGCGCATGGCGGACGGGTCGAGCCACTGCTCCATGCCGTCGGATTCGAGCCGTTCCCAGAAGGCGCCCATCGCCGCGTCGTCGGGGAAGTACAGCTCGGCCATGCCGACCCAGGGCTCGTTCTCCGGGTCGATGCTCAGGCTCACCACGTAGCGGAATCCGCCCACGGCCTCGAGGGTCGCGGCCACGTTGGCCGCGTGCACGGTGAGCCAGTGGTCGGTCATGGCGGCCAGGTCGGCGTCCGGGCGGGCGGCGACCAGGGTGACGGCCTTGCAGAAGCCCGAGCGGGTCGTCGGGAACGGCGCGTTGAGGGTGAGCGGCTCGACCGGCAGCCGATCCGAGCCGTCGACGATCACGTATTCCCGGGTCCCCCACGGCACGTAGGGCTCCGCCTTTTCCTGAAAGGAGTCCCGGGGCGGCTCGCCGAAAGGCGCCGCGGGGCGCCCCATCGGCGCGTCGAACCAGAGCTGGGCGACGCCGTCCCAGGTGTCCGCCCGGTCCTGGGGGTCGAACAGGGTGGCGACGTAGCGCCAGGCGTGGGCGTGGCCGCCCGCGGCGGCTTTCTCCTGGGCCGCGATCACCCCGGGCATGTGGTTGGCGAACCAGTGCGCGATCAGTTCCTCCCGGCTCGCGCCGGCGCGCCGCCGGATCAGGAACATCATCTTCGCACCCGGACCTGGCTCGGGCAGGGTGTGGTCGGTATCGGTCATGGTCCCCCGGTTCCTCGATGGCTCCCCGGGAGGCTATCACGAGTCGCGGCGCGGCCCGCGGTTCAGCGGTAGAGCGCGTCCCTGCCGTGGCGGACCTCGAGCCCCTGACGTTCCGCCTTCTTCAGCGACTTCACCACCAGACCGTACGACCGGTCCATCATGCGCTCGAGCTCGGGACGGGGAATCGAGCCGTCGAGCAGCACCGTGTTCCAGTGGGCCTTGTTCATGTGGTATCCGGGCCGCACCGCGTCGAACACGTCCCGCAGCACCAGGGCTTCCTCCGGATCGCATTTGAGGTTGACCTGGGGCTGGCCGTCCCGCTCGGAAAGCAGCCCGAACAGCTTTCCCCGGATGCGGAACACCCGGACGTCGGGGCCGAAGGGGAAGTCCTCCTCGGCCTCCGGCCGGCTCAGCAGGTAGGCCCGGGCGGCGTCGTAGTCCATGTCGGCGGTCCCTTCAGTTGGCAGGCAGTTGGTAGACAGTTGGTAGAGGCCGATGGTTACTGCCGGCGGTTGCGGCGACCATCGAACTGTATGAACATACAGTTTCGGTTTCAAGCGCCCGCCCTGGAGTCATCGAGGGGCCCCGATGCCCGCCCGGACCTGGCCCACCATCGTCGCCCACGCGGACATGGACGCGTTCTACGCCGCCGTGGAGCAGCTCGACGAACCGTCGCTGCGCGGCCGGCCGGTGCTGGTCGGGCCGCGCAGCGGCCGCGGCGTGGTGCTGACGGCGAGCTACGAGGCGCGGCCCTACGGCGTCGGCAGCGCGATGCCGATGGCCCGGGCGCTGCGGCTGTGTCCCGGCGCGGTGGTGGTCCCGCCGCGGTTCGAGCGTTACGAGGCCGTGTCGCGGCGGCTGATGGCCGCGCTCGCCGACTTCTCTCCCCGGGTGGAGGCGCTCAGCCTCGACGAGGCGTTCGTCGACATGACCGGCTCGGAGCATCTGTTCGGTCCGCCCGGCCGGATGGCCGAGCGCATCCGCGCGGCGATTCTCGAGGCCACCGGGCTGCCCGCGTCCGTCGGTGTTTCGGCGACCAAGTACGTCGCCAAGGTGGCCAGCGCGGCCGCCAAGCCCCACGGCGTCGAGATCGTGCCGCCGGAGCGGGCGGCGGCCTGGCTGGCGCCCATGCCGGTGAGCCGGCTGTGGGGAGCCGGCCCCGTCACCGCGGAGCGGCTGCGCGCCGCTGGATTCGAACGCATCGGCGACATCGCCGCGGCGCCGCCGGCCCGCCTGGAGGCGGCGCTCGGTCGCGCCTGGCGCCACTTCCTGGATCTGGCCCGGGGCATCGATCCGCGACCGGTGGCCCGGCGCCGCAGTGCGGGCAGCATGGGCTCGGACAGAACCCTGGGGCGCGACGTGGCGGACCGCGAGGACATCGTGCGGCACCTGACCCGCGCCGCGGATCGGATCGGCCGGCGGCTGCGCCGCAAGGGCTGTCTCGCCCACGGCGTGCGGCTGCGATTGAAGACCGCGGACTTCCGCCTGCTCACCCGCCAGCGGCGCATCCTGCCGACGGATGCGGCCGGCGATCTGCTGGCCGGCGCCGAGTCCATGCTCGACGCGCTGATCCGGTCCGGCCCGTTCCGCCTGGTGGGCCTGGCCGCGTTCGACCTGGAGCGCGGCAGCGGCATGCGCCAGCTCGATCTGTTCGACGGGGCGGTTCGCGGCCGCCGGCTGGAGCGGGTCGTCGACGCCGTCGACGAGCGGTTCGGGCCGGGCACCCTCCGCCGGGGCCGCGACGTGTCGAACGCTGTGGTCGTGGGCTCCAGCCCGACGCTGGACTTCGTGGAGCTCGAGGAGGACGGATGACGTCGGCGGCGTTCGTCGCCCGCAGCCGACCGTTCGTCGGCCAGCGTCGCCGAGCGGTGGCGACAAGCCGACGTACGGTATGCGGCAGGGTGCCGGCCCCGCGGTAGCATGGTCGGCGTTCGAGGAGATGTCAGCCATGAACGCTTACGACTTTCTGATCGGCCAGGCCTTCACGCGCAACGGCGTGCGCTACACCATCGTCAAGGTGACCGGCGCCACCGTGGTGGCGGCCATGCTGTGCGGCAGCCGCGTGGAGCGGGTGTTCGTGCCCCTGGCGGACGTGCTGGACGCGCTGGAGGTGACCCGCATCGACGTCACCGAGCTGCCGGAGCCGCTGCACCGGGCCGGCCACCCCTCCTGAGCCGGCCGGCGCCGCTCAGAGGTTTCTCAGCGCCGGCGGCTCGCCGGTGGATCCCTTCGTGACGCCGCTCTTGCGCGCATGGCGTCCGGAGGTGTGGGGAAACTTCCGGGACAGCTCGGGGCCGGCGGCGGTCAGGCCGCCGTCCACCACCAGCGCTTCCCCGGTGACGAACGCGGCGTCGTCGCTCGCCAGGAACAGGGCGGCGCCGGCGATGTGCTCGCCGCGGCCGAAATCCGGCCAGGGCTGAGCCGCGGCGAAACGCTCCCGGGTCTCCTCGGGCCTGCCGGCTTCCGCCAGTGGCGTGGCGATGAATCCGGGGCAGATGGCGTTGACCCGGATGCGGTCCCGGGCCAGTTCCACCGCCGCGGACCGGGTGAGGTTCACCACCGCGGCCTTGGCGGCGGAGTAGACCAGCGGTCCACCGTCGCCGGACAGGGCGGCGATGGAGGCGGTGTTGACGATCGCTCCGCCCCGGCCCTGGCGGCGCATGATCCGGGCGCCGTGCTTGATCCCCAGGAACACGCCCTTGGCCAGCACGTCCATGGTGTAGTCCCAGTCCTCGACGGAAGTCTCCGTCAGCGGGCCGATGGCGCCGCCGACGCCGGCGTTGTTGAAGACGATGTCCAGGCCGCCGAAGTGGTCGACGGCATGGTCGAGGGTCGCTGCGACGTCGGCCTCGCTGGCCACGTCGCAGCGGACGAAGCTCACCTGCCCGTCGTAGCCCGCGGCCCGGGCGTCGGCCACCGTGGCCAGCCCGTTGTCGCGGTTGTAGTCCGCGATCACCACCCTGGCGCCCTCGGCCAGAAAACGCATCACCGTCGCCCGGCCCATGCCGCTGGCGCCTCCGGTGATCACCGCGACGCGGTTCTCCAAGCGCATGCCTTTTCCCTCCTTCCCGTTCCGGAGACAATACGCCAAAGGGGCAGCGGGGCACCATGGCAAAGGGCAACCACGACGTCGTCATCGTCGGCGGCGGACACAACGGACTCGTCTGCGCGTGCTATCTGGCGAAGGGCGGGCTCGACGTGCTGGTGCTCGAACGCCAGGACGTCGTCGGCGGCGCGGCCATCACCGAGGAGTTCCACCCGGGTTTCCGCAACTCGGTGGCGAGCTACACGGTGAGCCTGCTCCATCCCAAGGTGATCGACGATCTTCACCTGGCCGCCCACGGGCTCGAGGTGCGGCTGCGCCCCCAGAGCAACTTCTTCCCGATCTCGGACACCGAATCCCTGGCGTTCCACAGCGATTCCGCGGCGACCCAGCGGGAGTTCGCCCGGTTCTCCCGGGCGGATGCCGAGGCGCTGCCCGGCTACCTGGACATGCTCGACGGCGTGGTGTCGTTCCTGCGGGCGGAACTGCTGCGGACGCCGCCCAACGTCGGCGGCGGGTTCCTCGACCTGGTCCGGGCGGGAGGCACGGCGCTGCGGGCGGGCCGGCTCGACACCAGCCGGCAGCGGGACATCGTCGACATGTTCACCAAGTCCGCCGCGGCCGTGCTCGATGCCTGGTTCGAGAACACCCACATCAAGGCGGCCTTCGCCTTCGACTCGGTGGTCGGCAACTATGCGGCGCCGTCGACCCCGGGGTCCGCCTATGTGCTGCTGCACCACGTGTTCGGCCAGGCCAACGGGGTCGACGGCGCCTGGGGGCACGCGGTGGGCGGCATGGGCGCCATCACCCAGGCGATGCGCGCCGAAGCGGAGTCCCTCGGGGTGACGATACGCACCGGCTCCGAGGTGGCCGAGGTGCTGGTGGAAGGGGGCCGCGCCCGGGGCGTTCGGCTCGCCGACGGCGAACAGATCCGGGCCGGGCGGGTAGCCGCCAACGTCGGGCCCAAGCTGCTGTTCCTGAAGCTGCTGGACGGCCGCCATCTCGACGCCGAGTTCCTGCGCCGGATGCGGGCGTTCCGCACGGTGTCGGCCTCGTTCCGGATGAACGTGGCGCTGGCGGAGCTGCCGGACTTCACCTGCCGGCCCGGCACCGAGCCGGCCCTGCACCATCAGTCCGGGGTGGTGATCGGCCCCAGCATGGACTACCTGGAGCGGGCCTATCTGGACGCCCGGGAGCACGGCTTCTCCCGCCGGCCGGTGGTGGAGATGCTGATGCCGTCGACCCTGGACGACTCGCTGGCGCCGGCGGGCCGGCACGTGGCCAGCCTGTTCTGCCAGCACTTCGACCCCGATCTGCCGGGCGGGGCGAGCTGGGACGATCGGCGGGAGGCCGCCGCCGACGCGGTGGTCGACGCCGTGACGGCGTTCGCGCCGAATTTCCGGGACGCCATCATCGCCCGTCAGGTGCTGTCGCCATTGGATCTGGAGCGACGATTCGGCCTGGTGGGCGGCGACATCTTCCATGGCGCGCTGGGGCTCGATCAGCTCTGGAGCAACCGGCCGGTCATGGGCTACGCCGACTACCGCACGCCGATCCGGGACCTGTACCTGTGCGGCTCCGGCGCCCACCCGGGCGGCGGCGTGACCGGGCTGCCGGGCCACAACGCCGCCCGGGAAATCCTCAAGGACGCCTGACCCCACCCAGGCTGGCCGCGCCAGGGGCCGCTCCGCCGCCGGGCACGCCGCACGTCGAGACCGTGCATCCGTCACGTTCCGCCGAGTCGCTCGGCGCCGCCGCTGCTCTGCGACGGACTGAAACTGTCAATCAGTCTGGCAGACCGATCCGGTTGTGGGGCAGTTGTAACGAAAACGTGAAGCGGGTCCTGCTTTTTCCTCCGTGCGTCTCTGGCGCTTCCGACCCCCGCCACTAGCTTTACAGGAAGCGGACTGGCCCGGCACCGACGCCGGTGATGAGACAAGGACTATGCGCAGGAACCTACCCGTCACACAGCAGGAATACGTCTACCCGGAAGGCTCGACGCTGGTCTCCATGACCGATTTGCGCGGACGCATCACCTACTGCAACCCGGCGTTCGTCGAGGTCAGCGGCTACGAGTTCGACGAGCTGGTGGGCCAGCCGCACAACCTGATCCGCCATCCCGACATGCCGTCGGAGGCGTTCCGCGACATGTGGCAGACCGTCAAGAGCGGCCGTCCCTGGACCGCCATGGTCAAGAACCGCTGCAAGAACGGCGATCACTACTGGGTCAACGCCAACGTCACCCCGATCGTGCGCGACGGCAGGCCCGTGGGCTTCATGTCGGTGCGGACCCGGCCGACCCGTGCCCAGGTGGCCCAGGCCGACGAGCTCTACGCCCGCATGCGGGAGGAGACGGCCACCGGTCAGGTCCGGACCACGCTGCACCATGGCCGGGTCCGCACCAGCACGCTGGCCGGCCGGCTGGCGTCCCTGTTCGAGGTGAGCGTGACCAAGGTGGTGGTCAGCGCGGCGGTGATGCCGGCGGTGGCCACTGCGCTGATCGCCGACGTGATGCCCGACATGGGCGCCACCGGCAAGCTGCTGGTGCTCGGCGCCGCGCTCGCCGCCGGCGGGCTGGCCGCCTGGCTGGCCCACCTGCATGGCGTGCGGCCGCTGCGTGCGCTGGTCGGGCAGGCCAACGCCATCGCGGCGGGCGATCTGACCCAGCGCATCGAGGTCACCCGGGACGACGAGGTCGGCGAGGTGCAGCGCGCGGTCAACCAGCTCAACGTCAATCTGCAGGCCATGGTCGGCGACATCCGCCGCGGCGTGGAGACCGTGTCCGCGGCATCGAGCCAGATTTCCGCGGGCAACTCGGACCTGTCGTCCCGCACCCAGTCCCAGGCGGCCAGCGTCGAGGAGACGGCGGCGACCATCGAGCAGATCAGCTCGGCGGTCAGCGGCAGCGCGGAGGCGGCCCGCAACGTGGCCGCGATCTCGCGGGACGCGACCCAGCAGAGCGGGCGCAGCGGCGCCAGCATGGACGAGCTGGTGGCGCAGATGCACACCATCTCGGACAGCTCCAGTCAGATCACCCGGATCATCGAGGTGATCGACAGCATCGCGTTTCAGACCAACATCCTGGCTCTGAACGCCGCCGTCGAGGCCGCGCGCGCCGGAGAGGAGGGCCGCGGCTTCGCGGTGGTGGCCAACGAGGTGCGATCCCTCGCCCAGCGGACCATCGACGCGTCGGCGCAGATCAAGGAGATCATCGAGGATTCAGGCGGCAAGATCCGCAGCGGCAGCGACATGGCCATGCTGGCCGGAGAGTCGCTGCGGGAGACCCTGGAGTCGGTGCAGTCCCTCAACGGGCTGATCGCCCAGATCAGCGACGGCGCCGGCGAGCAGGCCGACGGCGTGCATCAGGTGAACGTGGCGGTCAATCAGCTCGACCAGATCACCCAGCAGAACGCGGCCATGGTCGAGGAGCTGGCGGCCGCCGCCGAGTCCCTGCAGCAGCAGGCGACGGTGATGGCCTCCAGCGTGCGGATCTTCCAGCTCGCCTGAACCCGCTGCGGAGCGCCGGTCAGCGCTCCGCTTCCGGGACGTTGCCACCGCCGCGCTTGAAGGCCGCGATCACGCTGGCGGCCTCCAGCATCACCATCAGGCTGGTGCCCAGCACCACCAGGTCGAGCACCACCAGCAGATAGTTGCCGTCCTGGTAGAACTGGGCCAGGGTGACGCACGCGGCCAGAAACGACATGGTGAACACGAACAGCATCGGCACCATGGTGTAGTAGGACGGGCGTCCCAGCTTGATCAGCATCACGCTGATCACCAGCAGGGTCATGCCGGCCAGAATCTGGTTGGTGGCGCCGAACAGCGGCCAGATGATCATGCCGCCCGTGCCCGACGCGCCGCCGGCGCCGAACGCCAGCAGCAGGCACGCGGCCACGGCCAGCAGCGTCGCCAGCACCCCGTTGGACAGCAGCGGAATGCGGTAGATCTCGCCCCACTCCTGAATGATGTAGCGCTGCAGCCGGACCCCCGAGTCCATGGTGGTGCCTGCGAACAGCACCACCATGGTGGCGAGCATGGTCTGGGCGAACTCCGCCGGAATGCCCCAGCCGCGCTCGATCAGGTTGGCGCCGCCGGTGATGAACGAGCCGGCGCCGGCGGCGCCGAACTCGTCGTAGATCTCGGACCAGGCCTCCGGCGTCGCCGCCAGGGCGACACCGCTGACGGTGACGATGGTGATCAGCGCCAGCGAGCCTTCGCCCACCGCGCCCAGGTAGCCGACGAAGCGGGCATCGGTTTCCTTGTCGAGCTGCTTCGACGTGGTGCCCGAGGCGACGATGCCGTGGAATCCGGACACGGCGCCGCAGGCGATGGTGACGAACAGCAGCGGAATGATCGACGGCGCGGTTTCGCTGACGGCGTCGTTCAGGGCCGGCGCCGACAGTCCGGGCAGGGAGATGAACACGGCGCCGTAGAGCAGCAGCAGGCCGACCACGAGCTGCATGCCGTTGATGAAGTCCCGGGGCTGCAGCAGTACCCAGACCGGCAGCATGGAGGCAATGGCTGCGTAGACGAACAGGATGATGATCCAGTTCGCCTGGGGCGCGAGTCCGAGCATCTCTGCGGGCAGCGTGATGGGAATGCCCGTGCCGGCGTAGATGGTCCAGTAGAGCACCGCCACGCCGACGACGCCGAGCGCGATGAGGTTGAACCGCCGGTGCACGAGCTGGCCGATGACCAACGCCACGACGATGGCGGCCCAGGCCGGGAACACGGCGGTGGGCGTGCTGACGAACGCGCCGGCGATCACCACGCCGAACACCGAGTTGACCATCAGCAGCACCAGGAACACCACGATCATGTACAGCGCGCGGCTGCGCTTGCCGATGACGTTCTCCGACAGGGCGCCCATGGACCGGCCCTTGTGGCGGTTGCTGGCCCACAGGGCGCCGAAATCGTGGACGCCGGCGAAGAAGATGGTGCCGAGCACGACCCAGAGCACGGCGGGCAGCCAGCCCCAGTAGACGGCGATGGCGGGTCCGACGATGGGCGCGGCGCCGGCCACGGAGGTGAAATGGTGGCCCCACAGCACGTAGCGGTTGGTGGGCACGAAGTCGACGCCGTCCTCGAGCTCGTGGGCCGGAGTGCGGAACTGCTCGTCGAGCCGGAAGATGCGCGTGGCGATGAAGCGCGAGTACACGAACCAGCCGAAACACATGCCGGCGATACCCAGCAGCAGCACCATCACCGAACTCATACGCGATCCTCCCCCGAAAGAGGGCGAGGATAGCAGGCCGTCGAAGGCGGGGCGATGCGGCGGGCCCACGCTCCCGTGGCGGGGCCCGCTGCGGATCGCGATCTGCCGGATCCCGGGGATGCCGGGACGGCGCCCGCAGCATGGACGCCGTCCCGGTCATCACGCCTCAGCAGTTCGACCAGCCGGTGGTGGTGTAGATGCAGCCGTCCGCGGTGCCGCCCACGCCGGCACCGGCGGCGTTGCTCCAGTGGTTCCAGCTCCCGTCGCTGGTGCGCTCGCCGCTGCCGTAGCGGGAGAACACCGAGGCGTTGCCCACGCAGCCGGACGCACCGTTGGACAGGTTCAGCCAGCAGCCCGCGGCGTTCACCAGATAGTGTCCCGGGGCGATGGTGCCGATCTGCATCTCCAGCATGCGCACCTGGTCGACGGTGAGCCGCTGGCCGTTGATGGCCACGTTGGACCAGGCGTCCGCCAGGGCCTGAGGGCCGGCGGCGAGCAGGGGCAGGGCGAGCAGCAGGGTCTTGAGGATCTTCATGAGCATTCTCCTGGGTAGCGATGGATCAAAGATGCACGTAGTCGCCGCGCTTCACCCGGGTGTCGTCGAGGGGCTCGGCCATGGCGTATTTTTCTTCGACGGAGAGGATGCGGACCGCGCCGACCTCCCGTTCCACCGTGTCGAGCAGCAGGCCCGTGGCCGGGTCGACCAGGGTGCGGACCACCGTCGAGACCCGGTAGACGTCGCCCTCGCGGATGCCGGTGGCGACGCCGGCGTTGAGGAACACGGTGTTGTCACTGGCGTCCACCACCTGGGAGCGCCAGGGCACGTCGCCGAGGGCGTCGGCCAGGGTCAGCACGGCCTTGCCCAGGGCGTTGCGGGCGGCGATGCCCAGGGGCGACTTGGAGAACCGGTCGCCGCCGATGCTGGCGCGCTCGTGGTCGAGGCCCAGGGTCCAGCCGCCGGAGCGGGAGTCGGCGGTGACGCGATGGGCGGACTTCACCTGGCCGGTGCCGGCGTCGATCACGCTGATGTCGAGCCCGACGTGAGCGCGGCTGCCGTTGCGGCCGAGGCGGACGCCGAAGGGCAGGCTCGGAACGGCGGCGCCGACGGTCAGCCCGCCGCCGCGCTTGTTCGGCTCGTACTCGGTGACGGCGCCCTTGATGATCACCTCGGCGCCGATCAGGCCGCCGGCCGCCGGCCCGGTCTCCCGGTTGACCACGCCGGCCAGCGCCAGCTCCTGCTCGCGCAGCACCGGCGACAGCCCGGTACGGTCCAGCACGATGAAGCAGTCGGTGCGCATCAGCTCGGTGGCGAGCTGGGCGGCGAGGCCGTCGCCGACGTTGTAGCCCTCGAAGGCGGCGAGCTTGCCGGTGGCGTAGAAACCGTAGATGGCCACCCGGGTCTTCGGGCCGCTGCAGGTCAGCGACTCGAGGCGCGCCTGGATCTCCTCGGCGTCGAGGTCGTCGGCCGCGTCGGCGAAGGCCGCCACGCCCAGCAGCAGCAGGCCGAACAGGGTCATCATCGTCATTCTGGTGCGGGTGTTCATGGTGCGTTCCGTCCTGTAACGATTGCGCTTCGAGTCGTGGGTCACGGCCGCGGCGCGGAAGGTTCATCGGCACGGCGGTCCAGCAGGATCTCGAGGTAGCGGATCTGCATCTCCTCGAGCCGGGGATCGGCGTCGACCGGCACGATGTAGAAGAGCTGGCCGCCGCGCAGCGGCAGCGCCTTGAGAGACTGCTCCGCCATCAGCCGCTGGATCATCGGATCGAAGCGGTCCTCGGCGTGGACCACGAATCCCTCCCGGAGCTGCCAGCCGAGACCGGGCGCTAGCCCCGGAGTCAGAGTGGCGGGGTGAGCCGCGGCGGCGTCCGTCGCAGTGGCTGCGCCGAGCAGGGCGCCGAGGGCGGCGCCGATCCACAGGCTGCGTTTCATGGTCCTGCTCCGTCGATGGTGAGGAGATCGCGGCCGGCGGACGTGTTGCTGCCCGAGATGTCCCCGGCGTTGTCGCCGCAGATCACCACGGTGTTGCCGCCGTTGCTGTCGACGTCCACGTCGAGACAGCGGAAGCGCTGCTCGAAGCGGGCGAGCTGCACGTTGGTCTGCTGGCGCATCTGGGTGACCGTGGGGCTGTCGGCGCCGGGCTGGCCGCCCTGGGTGGCGAGGCGGACGTTGGCGCGCGCCTCGTTTTCCGCCTGCTGGCGCTCCTGGTCGTGCCGCATGCGCATCTGGTAGATCCGCTGCAGCAGCGCTTTGTCGGCGTCCTGATCCGCCAGCGCCGGCACCGGGCCGGTCCAGCAGGCGATCAGCGTGGCTGACAGGAGTAGTCGTCTGATCATGGTCGGGTCTCCTCGATGGACCGGGAGCGGCGCCCCGCGGTGGTCGGTGTCGTCAGGGTTCCCGTGGCGAGGGCCGTCCGGGCGAAAAAGGAGGGGGCGCGTGGCCCCCTCCTGCGACCGGATTCCGCCCGGGGTCAGCGGTTGATCACGGCGCTCATGGGGTCGGAGATGGCGTTGGCGGCATCACCGCTCTGGTCCACCGACGCGCCGGACTGGTTGCCGACGTTGCCGGACACGCCCACCGACGTGTTGCCCACCGGCGCGAACACGCCCTTCGGACCCATGTCGCGGCCGGCGAAGGTGTTGGCCTGGCTGATCGGGGCGCCGTTGGAACCCTGAATGAACAGGTTGTTCTGCGGGAGCTGGTTGGTGTTGGTGTTCACCAGAGCCGGGCCGTAGTACACCGTCTCGTCGTTACCGGCGCTGACCATCGTCGTGCCGCCCTGGACCGCGGTGTCGTGACCGCTCGCGTAGCCCAGCACCGAGGTGTCGGCCTGGTGACCGGCGTCCTGGTCCTGGTACTTGTGGGACGTCAGCGTCGGGGTCGCGAACTGGAAGTCCACGGCGACGTCGTTGTCCTCGGTGGTCGTGGTGGTGGTCGTGACGTCGTTGTCCTCGCTGGTCTCGTAGATGCTCGTGTAGTCGAAGTCCTTGGTGATGTCGTTGTCTTCGCTGTGCGTGTTGCGCAGGTCGACGGCGACGTCGTTGTCCTCGCTCACGCTGGAGGACCAGGCCGACTCGTAGCTGGACTGCTCGGAGTGGTTGAACGAATCGGCGACGCTGATGCTGTCGTCGTCGGACTGGCTCCACGCCGAGTAGGGGGTTTCCGCCTGGGCGGCGCCGGCGAGCAGGATGCCGGCGAAGACGAGGCTGGAAGCGAAGGGTGCTGATTTCATGTCGATCTCCTGAAGTCTTGGCTGTCCGGTTGTCGACGGCGTCTTGCCGCCTCAACCGATGAGTCACGGCCGGCTTCGGGAGGGTTCAAAAAAGTTCTGGTGTCAAGTCCTTTGTGCAAATCACGCAGGACTTGAAACCGTATATGGGACAGTAGGTTAGCTCTTTTCTCGGCCACTTTGGCGCGGTGTGGCTTCGTGGGCTAGGAGCCACATAGGAGCGTTGGGAGAGAAAGCCACATCGCACTGTGTCGTGCTGGATTGCCGAGGGACGGCGGGCTTGTCTTGTCATCATAGCCCAGGCGGCTCTTGGCGGCATCCAGAATGAAGAACGCGCAGCCTTGGGCTGCGCGTTCGATGGATGTTGCTGGGCAGGCTTCGAGGGCCATCACGTCGGCTTGGACGGCACGCTCCGCGTCGTGGTGCCCTTCCTGAATCCCCGATCCCCCGCCATGAACGCCTCCAGCATGTGCGGGATCAACTTCTCGGCATCGACGGCCTCGCCATACGCCTGCGCGTGCAGCGCGGCGTAGCGGTCGAGGTCGGCTTTCAAGCTGGCCGGGCAGGCAAAGGTCAGCTTGACGCTCTCGGTCTTGGGCAGCGGCCCTAGCCGCAGTTTCTTCGTGTTCATTGGGAAGCTCCCCGGTTGAAGAACAGCGGCTGGCACGGCCGCAGCACCAGATCCCGGTTCACGATGACGCGAACCGGCAGGCCCGGCCTAATGGTCAGCGTCGGCTGGATGTCCATGTTGCGCCGGGTGATCTCCTGACCCACCTGATTGATGCTGTCCTGGGCGCTGTCGCGCCCCGCGATGACGATGCGGTTGCCGTCCTGGCGGTTCTCTGGCGCGGCCAACTCGGCGCCTACGCCCAGCAGCGTCGTCAGCACGGCGCCCGCGACGATGCGATTCCAATGCCAGTCCACGTCGTCTTCCAGGCCGGCGTAGCCGGCTGGATCGGTGCCGACAAGGTTGTCGAGCGTCAGCGAGGACGTATCGGGCAGGATGACCCGGTTCCACACCACCTGCACGCGGCTCTGCCCGTAGCTGACCTGGCTGTTGTATTTACCCAGGATGCGCGACCCCTGCGGGATCAACAGGAACTTGCCCGTGGCCGAGTCATAGACCGGCTCCGTCACCGTGGCGATCACGTCGCCTGGCAAGTCCGACTTGATGCCCGTCACCAGCGCGCCCGCAATCACCGTTCCGGCCATGACCTGATACGGCGAGGCCGGCATTTTCAGGTTTCCGGAATTGCGGGTTTCCATAGAGCCGCCTTTCAGGAACGCCTCTTTCTGGTCTTGCCGGTTTTGCACAGCTGTCGGATCGGCAGGCTGGGGCGCCGCCGAGGCCGGCCCAGCCGCGAGCGGGTCGAAGGCCGCGAGCGTGTTGGCAGCACCAGGCACACCCGGCGGCGCCACCGTGGCCGTGGCGGCGGCCTGGCCCTGGCCGCCCGAGCGGAAAAACACCGACGAAGCCGCTGCGGCTTCCGCCTCCTTGCGCAAGGCGTCGTTGGGATCGTGGCCGGGGGCCGCGTAAGCGGCCACGGCGGACTGCTGCGAGTTCACGATGGCCGGGCCAAGATCGCCCGGCAGTGGCGGCCCCAGCTCGGGCACCTTCGGCGGCAGCTTCGAGTAGTCGGACGGCAGGCCGTCCAGCCCTTCGGACTTCGAGACGCGATCGACGTTGTAAAGCTCGGTCTGCTCGCCCGCGCCGCGCCGGTGCGGTTGCAATGACCAGATCGTGGCCCCGAGCACGGCGACCGACAGGCCGCCGACGAGGACGGCCAGCGTGCGCCGGTTCAACCGGGTCACGGCACGCGGCTGGGCGCGAAGCGCCACCGCCTCGGGCGCGACCTTGCCTGCCTGCCGCGTGGCGAGGTCGGGGGTATCGTCCTGGCTCATGGTCAGTTCCTCCGTGCCACGCCATCCGTGCGCTCGATCCGCACCACGTCGCCCTTGTCACCGCCCAGGCGCAACTCTGCCGCGCCAAACAGGCGATCCACGATGTAGTACGGCGAACGGAAGCGGTAGTTCACCAGTTGCCCGTCGCCTTCCGGCCCGATCACGAACAGCGGCGGCAGTTCGCCTTGCGCGATGCCGGCGGGGAACTGGATATAGACCTTCTGCCCGTCGTCGAAAGCGCGCAGCGGCTTCCACGACGGATTGCTGCCGCCGATCGCGTAGCGAAAGCGCAGGTTCTCCAGCGACAGGCCGCTATCCACCGGCGCGGCGGCGCTGGCCGCTTGCGCCTGGCGCTGCAAGGCCAGCATCCGGTCGCGCGGGTACTCCCAGGACACCGACGCCATCCACGTCTTTTCCGTGGAAGTCAGTTCCAGCAGGTACGTCCTCCGGCTGGTGATGATGACCAGATTGGTCTTGAGGCCCGAGCGGATCGGCTTGACCAGCACGTTGACGCGCAAGTCGGCACCGCTGCCGCTGGACGTGTCGCCCACGATCCAGCGCACGGTATCGCCGGCGGCCACCGTCACCAGCTCCTCGCCCGGCTGCAAGGCAACCATCGTCACCCGGCCCACGGCCGCATAGACCTGATACAGCGCGCCATCGGTGAAGGGCCACACCTGAATCGCGTTGACGTAGCCCTCGCGCGTGGGCGCGACACGCGCCTCGGCATTGGCGCGTGAAACGCGCACCTTCTCGTCGGCCGGCTCGGGCGTGGGCTTGGCGTCCTCGGCCTCGGGTGCCGGCATCAACTGCGCCGGCATCGGCAGCACCTCGGGCACGGCCACAACCTCCACGGGCGCGGGCGGCTCCGGCATCGGCTGGGCCTGCACCGGCACCGGCTCATCGAGCGAGATGGTCGGCGGCGGCTTGCCTTGCGTGGCGCAGCCCGCCAGGGCAACAAGCATCAACGGCAAAGCGTAAAAGCGGAAAGACAGGTTCATGGTTTTGCTCCTTCGGAAGAATCCAGCTCGCGGCTCCAGGAAAGGCCGTTGACGTAGATGCCCAGCGGGTTCTTGCGCAGGCGTTCTTCGGTGCGCGGCGGCTGGAGCACGATGGACACCACGGCCGTCCACCGTTCCAGGCCCGCCGCAGCGCCGTTGACGTAGCGGCGTTCCGTCCAGCGCACGTTGAAAGACGTGTCGCTGGCACGCACGACGCTGGTGATCTGCACCGTCACCGACTCCTTTCCGATGCGCGCGAACGGGTCGTTGACCCGCGCGTAGTCGTTGAGCACGGCCGCGCCTTTGTCGGTCGTGTAGTCGTAGGCGTCCAGCCAGTTCTGGCGGACGACGATGGGGTCGATGGACAGCGAGCGCACCAGCGTCACGAAGCGCGCGATGTG
>MDTG01050436.1_pt1 | contig 41051 bp, 44 predicted proteins | sample 811421 | NCBI WGS metagenome assembly MDTG01 (sample SAMN05326645, study PRJNA326480) | marine metagenome | isolation source: seawater | place: Pacific Ocean: South East | collected 2011 | reverse complement strand
ATTCTAGAAGGTTTTGAGTTTATTAAATTACTATCATTAAGATTAACAACATAATCTACTTGATTTGTAATCCTTTTGTCAATTTCCTTGAATTTTTTTGGAAAAGGATATCCACTTATGTTGGCAGAGGTTGAAATTAAAGGAGTATTTATTTCGTCGATCAATGCTTTACAAAAATTGTCTTTAACTAACCTTAAAGCAATTGACTCATTTTTTCCATACATAATCTGATTCAAGCCCTTAACTTTTGGATAAATAATTGTTGTGGGTGATTCATCATATAAATATTTTAAAACATATTCGGGAATGTTTTTCACGTATCTTTCAAGCATCTCTATATTAGATACTAGACTTATTAAAAATTTATTATTACTTCTTCTTTTAATTTTAAAAATTTTCTTTACGGCAGATTCAATCATTGGGCTACAACCAATACCCCAAATAGTGTCCGTTGGATATAATATGACACCTCCGTTTAAAACAACTTCTTTGGCTTTATTTATTTTGTCCTTCATTTGAGATTATACCGACACTCCGTGTTCTCTTAGCACATCGTTTAGAGAAGTTTTTTTATCAGTACTTTCTTTTCTTTCCCCAATTATTAATGCACAGGGGACATTAAATTCTCCAGCAATAAATTTTTTTTTGTAACTCCCCGGAATTACAACCGATCTTTCTGGAATAAAACCCTTTATTTCATTTGCTTCTTTTTTTGAAACATCAAATATTTTTGTTGATTTTGTAAGGACCACATTAGCCCCTAAAACGGCTTCTTTTTTAACATGTACACCTTCTACTACAATGCATCTTGAACCAACAAAGACATTATCCTCTATTATAACTGGAGATGCCTGTAAAGGTTCTAAAACTCCACCTATTCCCACTCCTCCACTTAAATGTACGTTTTTACCAATTTGAGCGCAACTTCCAACTGTTGCCCAAGTATCTACCATAGTTCCTTTATCAACATATGCACCTATATTGACGAAACTTGGCATCAAAATAACACCCTCCGAGATATATGAACCGTATCTAGCTACTGCATGAGGAACTACCCTGATATTTCTCTCTGAATAATTATTTTTTAAATCTATTTTATCATGAAATTCTAGTGGACCAGCTTTTTTAGTCTCCATTTTTTGAATAGCAAAATAGAGGATAACAGATTTTTTTATCCACTCATGTGTTATCCATTTGTCACCTTTTTTCTCAGCAACTCTTAATTTTCCTTTATCTAGGTCTTCAATTACTTCTCTAATTTTGTTTTGCGTCTCTTTTTCTTCTAAAAGAGCTCTATTCGTCCATGCTTTTTCAATAATTGAATTCATATATTTTTTTTACAAATTTACATTATCTAAATTACTTTGACGTTAAGTTTTTCATTTCAAACTTAGGATGAATATATTTGTAGATGGGAATTTTTGTAGCATTAGATTATGGTGAGAAAAGGACAGGTGTAGCAGTTACAGATATCAATAAAATAATTGCCTCTGGTCTCACAGCCCTATCAACAAAAGAAGTGATTCCATATTTAATTAAATATTGTGAAAAAAGCTTTGTTGAAAAATTTATAATTGGGTATCCAAAAAAAATCAACAACAAAGAAAGTTCAGTAGAAACAAAAATTAAAGATTTTATAAAAAATTTGAAATTATCTTTACCAGAAATTCCTATTGTGAGACATGACGAAAGATTTACTTCTAAAATAGCCTCTACTGCTATACTTCAGTCTGGTGTAAACAAAAGAAAAAGACAAGATAAATTTTTAGTTGATAAGGTAAGTGCAACAATTTTATTACAATCCTATTTATCCATTTATAAAAATACCTAAACTTATGATTTTACCAATCCTCTCATATGGAAATCCATTTCTTAAAAAGAAAGCGTCCCCTATTTCTGAAAAAACAAAAAATTTAAAAAGTTTGGTAAATAATATGTGGGAAACAATGTATGCGGCCCAAGGTGTTGGCCTCGCTGCTCCTCAAATAGGCAAATCAATAAGACTTTTTATTGTTGACACTTATCCTTTTTCAGATAATGAAGATTTGTCAATTAAAGAGAGGGAATTTTTAAGAAGTTTTAAAATGGTATTTATAAATCCTGAAATCATAGAAGAATTTGGAAAAGAATGTGTTTTTAACGAAGGTTGTTTAAGTATTCCCGGTATAAGAGAAGATGTAAAAAGAAAAGATTCTATAATAATTAAATTTCAAGATCTTGACGGGAAATTGATAGAAGAATCATTCTCAGGTATTGTCGCTAGGGTAATACAGCATGAGTATGACCATCTAGAAGGTATCCTCTTTACAGATAAATTGTCTTCTTTAAAAAGAAAGATTATTAAAAGAAAGCTTAACGAAATATCAATTGGTAAAATAAAGGTTGATTACAATATGAAATTTTTATAAAAAAATTATTATGATAGATTCTTCATTGGATGAACAAATTAAAGAGATTAAACAACTAATTAAAGTTGTATGGGAGTTAAGAGAAAAATGTCCATGGGATAGAAAACAGAATTTTGAAACACTCAAGACCTTAACTATAGAAGAAACGTTTGAGTTATGTGAAGAGATTGAAAAATTAAGCTATGAGGGTATTAAAGAAGAATTAGGGGATTTATTGCTACATATTATTTTCTATGCAAAAATAGGTTCTGAAAAAAATAAATTTAATATTGGTCAGATAGCCAGAGAAATCAAAACAAAATTAATTAGACGTCATCCCCACGTGTATGAAGATAAAAAAATAAAAAATTCAGAGGAGGTTAAATCAAATTGGGAAAATATCAAATTAAAAGAGGGTAGGAGTAGTATATTAGACGGTGTGCCAAAAAATTTACCACCCCTACTCAAAGCTTACAGAATTCAAGATAAAGTTTCGTCTGTTGGATTTGACTGGAAAAAATCTGACGACGTACTGAAAAAATTAGATGAAGAAATAAATGAATTCAAAGAGGAAATTAAAAATATAAATAAAAATAAATTAGAAGATGAATTTGGAGATATCTTGTTTTCATTAATCAATCTATCAAGGCATTTCAATATAAACCCCTATGATGCCTTGCAACGATCAAATGCAAAATTCACTAAGCGTTTTAAATTTGTAGAGCAAAAAGCAAAGAAAATGAAAAAAGAAATTGTCAATATTAGTTTAAAGGAGATTGAGGAGTTGTGGGAAGATTCAAAAAAAAGAAGTTAAATTTTTACTGATTCCCGTTTTCATCTAACTTTTGTTTTAAAAAAGATTTAATATGTTTTAGCTTGGTTTCTAAAATAAATTTATCATTATTCAATTTTTCAATCTTTTTATTCACTTCAATTAATAAAGGATTATTGCTACTGGATTCGCTAAAAAATTCTAAGTTATTTTCTAGTTGATTAAGTTCGCTTGCAACATTATCGATTTTCTTTTTTAATAAAATATGTTCAGCTTTCAGGCTCTGCTTCTCATCTTGGATGAAAAGTAGTTTTGTTTCATATTTTTTAAGTTCCAATGTACTTTTAGGAATTGAAACTTCATTCCACTTTTCAGATAAAAAATTAATTATTAATTTTTCCTGATTGCCAATATCATTATTTCGAATCTCAGACCACATTTGAGATTTTTGAATTAAAAATGCCTGATACTTTTTGGGTGTTAATGGAATTTTCTCTTTTTTTAAATTGTCAAGAAATATTTTTTGTTCTTTAATAATTTTCTTTCCATTTCTATCTAAATCTTTGCCTTTATTTTTAACTTTTTGGAAATATTTATTAGTTTTTAATTTAAACTCACTCCATAATTTTTGAGAGTTTCTTTTAGAAATCCTTCCACTATTTTTCCATTCATTCTGAATTTGTCTTATCCTTTCGATATAATTTACCCAATCATCTTTTATTAAAATTTCGTCAACTTCATTAATTAGTTTCTCTTTAGTTTCAATAGATTTTTTTTCTAGAATTTTTAAATTTTTATAAAAATCATTTTTTTGCTTATTAAATGCTCTTGTGCTATTTCTGAATGAATTCCAGAGATTTTTGTTTTTATCTCTTGGGACATCTCCTAAACCCAGAAACTTCTTTTTTAATTCCTCTACCATTTTAATTGAGTCCTGCCATTCGACGTGAGTATCTAATTTTTTTTCGGAAACTTTATTTATTTGATCAATCAATTCAATCTTATATTTGTAATTTTCATGTCGAATTGAGTCTATATTTTTATTGTATTTATTTTTCCGTTCGTGTATTTTTTTTGTCGCTTCTTGAAACCTTTTCCACAGCTCCTCTCTTTTGTCTCTCGCAACTGGCCCAAGTTCATTCTTCCATTGTCTATGTAAATTATTTAGCTCTCTAATTGATTGGTATATATTTTCCGCATCAACCAATTTTTCTACTTTTTCAATTAATTTAATTTTTTCTTTATAATTATTTTGATAGTCCACATCCCTTAGTTCTCTATTTAAATGTAAAAGATCATAAAACCTTTCAACATGAAATTTATATGTTTGCCATATGTTATTACTTTCTTTTCTTGGTACATGACCTGTACCATGGAATGCCTCTTGTAAATTTCTAAATTTTTTGTAAGTATTATTGTCGTGTCGACTTTTGTCAATTAGATATTTAATTTCCTCGATTATTTCTTTTTTTCTTGACAGGTTTGAATTTTGTTTATTTAAAATTTCCTTGAAGTGTTGATTTTTTTTCTTTCTATAACTTTTAAAGAGATCATAAAATTCTTTTTTGTAGGGGGGTGAAAAGTTAAAATCAATTTCATTGCCACCACCATTTTTAAATTCAATCTTTTTCTTTTCTTGTATTAAGTTGAATTTTTTTTCAAAATTATTCTTTAGAAGATTAATAACTTCATTTTTCGTCATCCAATCAGATTGTTTTAAAAGTTTATCGAGATAATTTGGATATTCTTTTAACTCTAGATTATCAAAGTTTTTGTAGACATCTTTTTCAGGAATAACTAGGTCTACAATTATTGGGTCTTCATTTATTTCCTTTTTAAGATTTTTCGTTTCTGAATCTTTTGTTTTATCTCTACTTTTAGCAACAGATTTTTTAGTAGAATCGCTTTTCATTTTAAAAATCAGTGGTTATTTTTCTAAAGTACAAAAAAAAATCAATTCGTTTTATTCCAAATTGACCAGGATTTTTCAGCTTGATAAATTAGCATCTTATACCCATTTATAATTTTAGCACCCTTGATTTTACCATTTATTAGAAATTTTGTTTTTTTTGGATTATAAGTTAAATCAAATAAAATGTGTTTCTCTGTTATATAGTCAAAGTTAATATCAAGACAATTTTCAATATTAGGGTAAGTTCCGATTGGAGTAGTATTTACAATAAGTTCAAAATCGTTTATTATGTCTTGTTCCAGTTCATTATAAACATAATCTCCCTTCTCTTTTTTTCTTGATACTGTTTTAAAATTAATAGAATTTTCTTTAAGAGTATATCTAATAGCTTTTGATGCACCACCTGTTCCAAAAATTAGAGCATTTTTAGGTTTCCTGTCTAATTTTTCAAATAAAGATTTTTCAAACCCATAGCAGTCCGTATTATGACCTAAAAGATTTCTGTCCTTATCAATTGATATTGTATTTACAGCCATAATCTCCTTTGCTTCTCTGGAAACATTATCTAAATATGGAATAATTTTTTCTTTATATGGTATTGTAACATTAAGTCCTTTTAGATTTTTTTGTTTTAACCTTTTGGCTACTTGATCCAAATTATTGCAATCAAAATTTACATAAGAATGATGGACTAAACCCTCTTTTTTGAATTTTTGCTCAAAATAGCTTCTTGAAAAAGAGTAGTCAATTCCTTTACCAATAAGACCATAAATGAAATTATTTTTTGACATTAAATTTATCTATAATATAAACTATAAATATTCCCATTAGAATTGAGATTAAAATAGTAATATTTTCAATATTTAAATTGCTCGGATAGTAAAAATAATTGTTGTTTAATTTTAAAAACAAAAACCCAATAGTTTCTTCATAATTTCCACTTTTCCAAGGCCACACGGACCCTATAGATCCTGATACAAATCCAACTAAAGAAGACATTATAATGTTTTTATATCGAACGATTAAAAGGTTTAGAATCTTCGAAAAGAGAATTAGTCCAATCACTGAGCCAAATCCAAAAATCATTAAAAGAAAAATTAAACTTTTGCTTTCTAAATCTAAACTATCTAAACCATAACCCATTCCTAATTTAATCATACTATAATACAAATTATTTACAGAATCAATCAAAAGAAGTTTGTAGTTTCCTAACGCTAAAAGTATCATTGAGCCTGAAAGACCAGGTAGCACCATACCTGAGACACTTACTATTCCGCAAAAAAAAATAAATAAAGGATTTTTGATTTCATTACCTGGAGAAATAAAAAAAAATGCGACACCAATTAAGAATCCTGAAATAATCCAAAAAAAGTTGTAAAAATTAATATTAGATATCTTTTTGAAAATTATTACTATTGAAAATATTATCATACCACAGAAAAAACCCAAAATTTGAGCATGGTAATTATCTAAAAAAAAACCTAAGATTAATGAAGTACTAAAAAAGCTTATAATAATGCCAAATAATAAAAGAGTTAGAAAGTTACCATTTATATGCTTGTAGAAAGACTTAACCCCACCTTTTCTAAAGATCATAAAACTATTAAAATCAAAACGAGAAAAGGATGAAATTAGTTCTTCATAAAATCCAAATATAATTGCAACTATACCACCAGAAACGCCAGGTATCTTGTTCACAGCTCCCATGATTAGACCGTAAAGAATTATTAGTGATGAATTTAAAATTTTTTTTTTAAAAGTATTCAATTGGTTTTTTTAATCTATTGAAAACGAAAATTATAACGATACCCACTAAGATAAAGAAAACACCTTCAGTTATTTCATTTGTTTTGCATATTATAAAACTTTTATTTGATACCAAAGGACTTTTTAAAATTTCAAAATTTAAGCAATTTTTTAATGGCCATATTTTAGTTAGTGAACCACCCACTAAACCTGTTAAAACAATCATTGTTTTTCTTTTTTTATAATTAAAAAGCCAAACGATAATTTTCGAGAAAATCTTTAATCCAAGTAAAATACCTATTGCAATAGCAAAAATCTTAGAATATACAAGATAAAATTCCTCTTTGTTGAAGTCAGCTAAAACCCTTATTGAATTTTGAATAACTAAAAGAACTTCATTATAAACTCCAAGAATTAAAAAAATCATAGCACCAGAAATGCCTGGCAACAACATTGCTGATATAGCAAGTGCAGAACAAAAAAAAAGGTATATAAGACTTGGTTCAGCATTAAGACTGTTTAATTGTGTTAGTCCAATCGAAACCATAATTGATAAAAAAAGCCAAATATAATCATCAATTTTTTTATTTTTTATCATTCCAATGAATTGAAAAAAAGTGCCAAATATTATACCAAATATTAATGCAGATATTGAAATCGGATGATACTCAAAGAGGTAAATTAAAATTCCAGAGAGAAAAAAAATACCTGAAATGATACCTAAAAAGAGTGAAATTATGAAAGGACCATTAATATTTGACCACAAAGTTTTAAAATCACCTGTTAGTAATTTTTTTAGTGAGAAATTGTCAATACTTTTTATTAATTCCTGATAAATTCCAGTGATAAACGCAATAGTTCCTCCTGATATTCCTGGGATAATATCTACAGATCCCATTAAAAGACCAATAAGGTAAGTGAAAAAGTGGTTTTTCTTTGAATTTGAATTGTTCAATTAAATCAAATTAGAACTTCTAAGTGAGGATAGAATTTTAATAATTTTGGTGAAAGTAAATTAATGTTCTTTCTCACATTTTTTAAATAAAATTCCATTTTATTTTTCTTTCCTAAATTCAAGTAACATAATGCAATTTTAAAATCCAAGTCGGGAACATTTGGGTAAAGTTTTTTTGCTTCTTTCCCTATTAAACGTCCTTTTTCCCATTTACTTTGACTAATTAGTGTGTCAATCCACTCTAACCAATTCCTTAATTCATCTATTCCAAGATCAATAATATTTCTGAAGCCTTCTTCTGCATCTACATATCTATTTAAGCATTTATTTATTTTAGCATACATTTTCCAATAATCTGGAAAGTATTCATTTATTTTTAATGCTTTGTTGCAATACTTCAAAGCGCATTTAAAGTTATTTTTGTTTAGATAGTATTCAATTAAAGCAAGCCAACTTTCTTCATAGTTTGGATCTTCTTTAATAGAAAGTTTGTAATATTTTAATTCTAGATTAGTTTTTTTGAGCATCATAAAGCATTCTGCAATCCTCAAATAAACAAACGCTGAGGGAGGATCTAATGATAGTGAAAATTGGTAATTTTCAATTGCTTGAATAAATTTCTTATTTTTTTGTAAAAGCTTAGCTTTCTCAACATAGGCTGCAGAAAACTTATCATCGCATAAGATTGCAAATTCAAATGATTCAAGAGCTTTATCAATTTTTTTAACCTCTAAATATAATTTTCCTAATTCAAGCCAAATTAGTTCGTTATATGGATCAATTTCTAAAATTTTATTTAATATAATGATGCCCTCAGAAAAGCACTTAAGATTGTCTATGCAATAAATTAAATTATATAAAACTTGATGATCATCAGGTTCGTTTTCAATGCATAGTCTAAAATAAATCATAGCCTTTTGATAGTTTCCGATTGTCAAAAACTCCATGGCTATTAAATGCCAAACCTCAAATTTATACTCCGATTGCTTCAAACATTTATTTAATATTTGAATCGATTTCTCATGTTTTTTAAGCTTAGAGAGTATTGTTGCTTTGTGAATAAATGCATCTAGATTATTTGGCTCAATTTCATGAATAAAGTCTAATATTTCGTTTGCTGTTTTAAGCTTGTTTTCTAAAATTAACATTTCAGATTTCAAAAGGAGAATATTTATATTTCCAGGGTGCTGCTTATTTCCAATTTTGATGGCTTTCTTAGCAAGGTTTAATTTACCAAAGTCGATGTAGTGCTGAACTATATACTCAATTTCTTGCGAATCATAAAAATATGTAAGATTCGTTTTAAGCATTTCTTCAAATCTTTCGATTGAAGAGCTAAAGCTTTGGGAATAATCTTCAAGCATTTATGTTATATCTTTGTTAATAAAATTAAAAACAAAGACTAAATCAATCTGAATTACATTTTATTCTTTTTAACAAATTAATTAACAAACTTGATTAATTCATTTCGTCCAAAATTTTCAAAATAATTTTACACCCTTTTGTTATCTCCTGCTTGCTGATATTTAAGGGAGGAGTTATTCTGACTGCTAACTTATTCCACAGAAGATAGAATAAAATCAAACCTCTATTCATCGATTCTTTAACGAGTCTTTCCACATCTTCTTCACGTTCAAGAATTATTGCTAGCATCAACCCTGTACCATTAATTTTTTTAATCTTGTTATGCTTTAATAGAGATCGTACTAATTTCTCTTTCTCATTAATTTTTTGCAAAATTTTTTCACTTTCTAGTGTGTTTATAACAGATAATGCTGCTGAAGAAATAACTGGATTCCCGCCAAAAGTAGATATATTTCCAAGTGAGGGATTGTATTCAAATTTTTTCATTTTTTCTCTCGAACTGCAAAATGCACCAATAGGGAGACCACCTCCTAATCCCTTTCCGATCACTAATATATCTGGCTCTACATTGTATTTTTCGAAGGCAAACATCTTACCAGTCCTGCCAATCCCAGGTTGAATTTCATCCAAAATCAAAAGGGCTCCTACCTTTTCGCATTTTATTTTAACATTTTTTAAATAATCTAGTCTAGGAACAACAAAACCTGCACCTCCTTGAATTGTTTCTAATATTACAGCAGCTGTATTGTTATCAATTTTATTTAAGTCATTATTATTATTAAAATCAATAAAGGTTACGTTCGGCAACAAAGGCCCATATCCTTCTTTTTGATTTTTGACACCTAAAAGACTTAAAGCACCTTGAGTACTCCCATGATAGGAATTTTTTGCAGCAATAAAATTTGATTTTTTTGTATATCTTTTTGCGAGTTTCATAGCTCCCTCAATTGCTTCGGTTCCCGAATTAGTCAAAAAAGTGACTTCCAAACTTTTCGGTAAAAAACTCGCTAATTTTTTGCATAAGTCAACGCTTGGCTTTTGAATATATTCCCCATAAACCATTACATGAAGGAATTTATTTAGTTGCTTTTTTATCGCATTTATAACTTTAGGATGTCTATGACCCAAACAACAAGCTGAAATTCCAGCAACAAAGTCCAAGTATTTTTTTCCTTTTGAATCAAAAATATAAGAACCTTTTGCTTTGCTAACTTCTAACCCTATTGGGTTTGGAGAAGTTTTAGCTTGATATTTAAGAAAATCTTTTAGTGACATTTTTTTAATTGAATAGGTCATCTAAAGACTCCGGCCTTTCACTTTTTCTCCAAATGAATCCCTCAAGTAATTTCATATTAGGATCCAATTTATCTTCTGGATGAACTTTACCTTCTGGAGAAGTATAAAATGTAATGTTTTTGATTTCATTTGATTCGAGCTTTATTTTTATTTCACTACAAATAGTTTTGTCTATACCCACCAATTCTCCAATATCATTATATAAATAGTAGATTACTTTTATATTTTTTAAAACTTGCAAATTGTTCAACCCACCATTTAGAAAATCACCATTTAAATCTACGCCTTCTATTTGATTAAAGTTTCTTTTATCAATACTATCCTGTTCAATTACAAATGAATTTCCAAAGATCAATAGTGAGTCTAATTTTCTAGTTTTAATATCCGTGAGAAGGTAAATTTCATTTCCACTCATCTGACTATCATTAAACCAAACTACTGGATTGAGTTTGAGTTTTGATTTTAATGACAAAATTTGTTTTTGTTTTTTTGAAAGGGGTTTTTTATGTAATTCAATTTTACCCTTAGATTCATCAAAGTATATTGAATCTGATATTCCTCTAATATCAGATTTTAAAATTTTAACACCATAATAACCTTTCAGAATTCTTTTTTCCGTTGGTCCTGTTCCCACTAATGTGTCAGCATGTATATAAAGAGAATCATTTTCTATAATGTTAATTGCAACTGCTTTTTTTGTAATAATTGCAGAATCTTTATCCTTAAAAATTTCTGCATATTCTCCTTTTATTATTGAATTATTAACCGTGTCAGTAATTACCACTCTTTTAGTTGCAGAAGCAAAGTTGATTGATTCATTATAAAATATACTGTCCCCTTCAATTATCTTATTATTATAAAATATTTTTGGGTTTTTTTGAAAATTTCCTATTGAACTTTTCAAATCAAAATTTCCTTTTTGACAATGTATTTCGTAGTCGTTACCATTAATTATAGTTGGACCAAATAAAAGAGCATTTTTTGAATTTAGATCATAATCTAAGTTTTCAGAATTAATATTATATTTTGGATTATTAATCGTGACACCCGTTTTAAAACTATATTTCTCTTCATTAATAAAATACCTCCCTTCTTTACTTTTAAGCACGTTTTCTTCATCTTCTACGACACCGTTTGAATCGTAGTATGCAATATTTAAGATTCTATCAAGATAGAGTGTATCTGTTTTGAGTGTCATATTGGGTTGTTTTAAAACTACTTTTCCCCAAGCTTTCGCCCTTCCTTTGTTACCATCATAATTTAGGTATTCACTTTTCAATTCAAGGGTGTCTCCTTGTTTTAGCAAAACTCTCCCATTTGCTTTAAATTTATTCTCCTTAGAATAAAAAAAAGTTTTGTCTGAAATTATTGTTGCTCCATCATGGAACAGTTTGACTCTTAGATTATTTCCTTTTGACAAAATATTTGCTTTTGGGAAATTTTCTTCATCTTTAGTAAATTTTCCAGCTTCTAAAATTTTTATTATTTTTTTTTCTTGTGTAAAAGAATTTAAAGGGAAAATAATTGATAGTATTATAATTTTATAAAAAACCTTTTCTAACACTACATCCATGTTATCGATAAATTGTTTGGTCTCTTCCTGGACCTATTGAAATAATTTTTATCGGGACTTCGAGCTTTTTCTCGATGAATGAAATATATTTTTTTAAGTTAACTGGAAGTTGAGATTCATTCTTGATGTTTGTTATGTCTTCGTTCCATCCATCGAATTCTGTGTATATAGGAGAAATTGAGGATGAATTTAAAGAAAATGGCATCCTAGATATTTCTTCACCGAATTGCTTATAAGTTGTACAAACTTTTATTTTATTTATACCCGACAATACGTCACTTTTCATCATTGCAAGTTCAGTGACGCCGTTAATATCAACTGCATATTTTAGTGATACTAAATCTAGCCAACCACATCTTCTGGCACGACCTGTTGTAGCACCAAATTCATTTCCAATCTTACTTATTTTTTTTCCAATTTCGTCAAAAATTTCACTTGGAAATGGACCACTTCCAACTCTTGTTGTGTAGGCCTTAAATATACCTATGACTTTATTTATTTTAGTTGGAGGAATTCCTAGTCCGTTACACGCTCCTGCAGCTGTAGTATTTGAAGACGTTACATAGGGGTATGTTCCGAAGTCAATGTCAAGCATGGACCCTTGAGCACCTTCTGCAAGAATTTTTTTTCCTCTCTTTAAGGAATCAAAAAGAAAATTTTCACTATCTATAATTGAAAATTTTTTTAAAAATTCTACACTATTAAAAAATTTTTCTTCTAGCTGTTGTAATTCAAAAGAAATATCAACATTTAAATTTTTTATAATATTTAGATGTTTGTTCTTAAGTTTATCGTATTGAGACCTCCACCCCTGAATAAATAAATCTCCGACTCTAATTCCATTTCTTCCTGTTTTATCCATATAAGTAGGTCCAATTCCCTTTAAAGTAGAACCAATTTTTTTAACCCCCTTAGATTTCTCTGAAGCTTGATCCAGAAGACAGTGTGTTGGAATAATTAAGTGGGCTTTTTTAGATATTAACAAATTTTTATTAAAATCTACTTTACTATAATTTAACTTTAATATCTCTCTTTCAAAAATTACTGGATCAATAACAACTCCGTTCCCAATGATATTAATCAAATTTTTATGAAAAATACCTGACGGAATAGTGTGGAGTACATGGGAATGATTTCCAATTTTGATTGTATGTCCAGCGTTTGGGCCACCTTGAAATCTTGATATTATTGAGTAATCAGTAGATATCGCATCAACTATTTTACCCTTTCCTTCGTCACCCCATTGGAGACCTAAAAGTAAATCGACAAACATTTTCTCTATTTTTTAAGTTTTTTTTTGGTACCATAAAAATATAGCGAATGGTGATGAATGTTGACATCAAAAACTTTTTCAATGGTTTCCTTTATTGATTGAATTCTTGGATCACAAAATTCTTTTACTTCTCCAGAATCAGTTAAAATTATATGATCATGTTGTTTGTCAAAAAAGGATTTTTCATATTGTGCTTGGTTTCCAAACTGGTGTTTTCTTACAAGTCCTGATTCAATCAATAAATCAATGGTGTTGTATAAAGTTGCTCTACTCACCCGATAGTTTTTATTCTTCATTTTGATATACAATGATTCAATATCTAGATGATCATTTGTATCATAAATTTCATGTAAAATAGCGAATCTTTCAGGAGTTTTTCTTTGTTTTTTTTTATCCAAAAATTTAACAAATACTTCTTTTACTATATCTTGTCTTGATTTTGCTTCAATCATTATTTATGTATATAATGTAAAAGTAATATTTCTTTTTTTATATGCGCGCAATTTTTTCAATTCCAGATATAGTTAATAGTTTTTCAATCAATTTTTTTATGTGATCTTGATTATTGACTCTAATTAAAATATTCCCTTTGAATAGATTTTCCTCTGTATAAAAATTCATTTTTTTAATATCAATATTCATATGGTTTGATATTATTCTAGTTACTTGATTTACCAGACCCTTTTGGTCTATACCGGACATCTTAAGTTCTACTGTAAACTCTTGTTTATTTGAATCAATCCAAAAAGCAGGTAAAATCCTATAAGCATAGTTTGACTGAAGCGAAACAGCAAAATCACAATCGTGTTTATGGACTAAAATACCATTATTTGATGTCGATAAGCCAAAAATTCTGTCACCTGAAATAGGATTACAACATTCGGATAATCTGTAGTTAAATTCCTTTTTTTCTTTTCCAAAGACGATTTTATCATTATTTGAAATAAAATCTTTTCTAAGATCTCCCTTTTTTGTTTTAGTTCTCAATCTTTCATTAAAAAATTTCAAGAATCTATTATTATAATATTTTGCAAAATCTTTAATTTTTTTATTGTCAACAGTCTTTATTCCAACTCTGTAGTAAAGATCCAGACTTGAATTTACATTAAAAAAATCTAACATTTCATTTACTGTTTTGTCAACCATTATAATTTTTAAATGTTTTAATTTTCTTCTTAGTAATTCTTTTCCATCTTCTGCGATTCTTTTTTTCTCTTCGTTAATGGAAGTTCTAATTATGTTTCTTGCCCTTGAGGTAGCTACAAAGTTTAACCAATTAGCTGTGGGTTTTGATTTTTCTGATGTAATTATTTCAACAGAGTCTCCGCTTCTCAATTTTCTTGATAAAGGAACTAATTTACCATTTATCCTCGCACCCTTTGTTTTAGTTCCTATTTCCGTATGAATATTAAATGCAAAATCCAAAGCTGTTGAATTTTGGGGCAAGGACTTTAGATCACCTGCTGGAGTGAAAACAAAAATTTCATCATAATATAGATTTAATTTAAAGTTTTCAACAAAATCTAAAGCATTCGAATTTTTAGATTCGAGAACTTCTTTTAATCTATTCAGCCAATTTTCTAATCCGCTCTCATGATCTTTTCCAACTTTATATTTATAGTGAGCTGCATACCCTTTTTCTGCAATTTCATGCATTCTTTCAGACCTAATTTGAACTTCTACCCATTTTCTCATGGGTCCCATAACAGTTATATGAAGGGATTCATAGCCATTGGATTTGGGAGATGAAATCCAATCTCTAAGTCTAGTTGGATTTGGTGTAAAATGATCGGTTACTATAGAATAAATTTTCCATGCTAAAAATTTTTCGTTTTTTGATGAGGATTTATAAACTATTCTGATAGCGAACTTGTCAAAAATTTGATCATAACTTATATTTTGGTTTTGCATTTTTTTGTGTATGGAATAAATTGACTTATTTCTTCCTCTAATAAAATATTTCAATTTCTCTTTTTCCAGCGTTTTACTAATCAATTGAGAAAATGCTTTTATATATTCTTCTTGTTCTTCCTTACTTTCTTCAATTTTATTTTTAATATGTTTAAATTTTTTTGAATCAGTATATTTTAAACTAAGATCCTCTAACTCATTCTTTATATTATACATACCGATTCGATGTGCGAGTGGTGCATATATATACAAAGTTTCCGAAGCTGATTTTATTTGTTTGTGTTCAGGCATAGAATCAAGAGTTTGCATGTTATGAAGACGATCAGCAATTTTTATAATGATTACCCTAATATCATCATTTATAGTTAACAGCATTTTTCTAAAATTTTCAGCTTGATGAGAAATATCAGCGTCCTTTTTCAAACGTGAAATTTTTGTTAATCCACTAACTATTTTGGTTACATTTTTTCCAAATAACTTTTCAATGTCCACCAATTTGTAATTAGTATCTTCAACAGTGTCGTGAAGTAATGCAGCAGAAATAGATATTGCATCTAGGCCAATTTCTGATGCAACAATTTTTGCAACTGAAATAGGATGAAAAATATAAGCTTCTCCCGATTTTCTTCTTTGATGTTTATGTGCACTAACTGCAGTGTTAAAAGCAAGTCGAATTAGTTTTTTGTCATCTGGGTTAAGTTGCTGATAACTTATTCTTAAAAGCTCCTTATATTGCTTAGCAATTTCTTTATTTTCTATTTGTGCATCAACAAGCATACATCAATTTACTAATTCTTAATTTTAGGCGCAAAAAAATTATTTTGTTTGTCTAACAACTTCAGATAAAATTATACCAACTGATACAGATAAATTAAAAGAATCATTTTTACCCTTCATTTTTATACATATTTCGTTAGCATTATTTGATTTCCATTTTTTCGAGAGTCCTATTTTTTCAGAACCAAAGGCAAGGGCAATATTACCAGAATAATTAATATCTAAATAGTTTTTAGAGTTTTTGGAAATTATAGTATTGTAAAGATTAAATCTATTTGATTTTAAAAATTTAATAGTTTCTTTTTCAGTTGTCTTTATGACTGGTAAATTAAATATACTGCCAACACTAGACCTAATCACATTCGAATTATATATATTTATTTTTGAATCAACTATAATTATTCCTGATACTCCCATGCAGTCTGCAGTTCTAATTATAGCACCTAAATTCCCTGGTTTCTCAATATTTTCAATTATAATAATTATAGGTTGATTCTTTAATCCAATATTGTTTAAAACATATTTTTTTTTTCCTGCAATAGCTAATAATTGTGAAGATGCCTTTCTGTAGGACATCAAATCGAATAATTCTTTTTTCAGATAAAACCTTTCAACTTCTTTAGTTAATTTAAAATTTAATTTTGAAGGTTTTTTTTCTCTGAAATAAACCTTTTTAATTTTGAAGTTTGATTTTATAGCCAAACAAATCTCTTTTTCACCTTCAATTAAAAATTCATTTTTCTTTTTATTAGTTTTATTACTAAAAATTCTTTTGAGTAATTTGAAATGATTATTTTGTCGACTACTGATTAATTCCATCTATAATAAAATTTTCTTCACCGTCAAATGCAAACAATAGATGTTTTACAACCACATTATATGATTTAATACCTTTATCTTGCCCTTGAGTTTTCAAAAATAAGTCAAAAATGTTAACTGAAATTTTTTGCAACCTATTTGTGTGGGCTTTCCAAAATTCCTTCACATTTAAAATATCACTTTTAACCTCATTAGTTAATAATTTGTAAAGGTCTTTTGCACGAGTTGGATTAATTTTATATAGCTCGCGGTATAGATATCGGAAAGCAAAAAAACTCGCAGAGTATTGGATTTCAATATTATTATTATTAAATGCATTTAAAAAACCAATAAAATTTGCATCACTTTCTAAAGCGTATCCTTCTTTGTGAGCCAATTCATGATAAATGGTAATAGGGATGAGTATTTTTGGAATTTGATAATTAACAATTGCCTCATTTGTAAATGGATTGAAATAACCCTTGATTCCCATATAGCTTAAAATTAAACTTAAATTAGAATATTTAAACTTTTTACTTTTAGTGTTTATCAAATTCTTGTACGAACTCAAATAATCAGTTTTATTTGAATTTTTAGTTGATTTTATTTTGGTTTTTAAATCATTACATCGGTAAGAAAAAAATCTTGTAAGGCTTTCGATCTTTTTCTCTACGTTTTCATTTTTATTAATTTCACCTAAATACAATGGTAGTCTAAAGTAATTTATGCCCCATGATAAGTAAAAAAAGTAAATAATAATTAAAAAAGAAGTAATTATATAAACAAAACTAAATCCTCTGCCTACAAAAAATATTTTTACTATAAATAAAAAAAAGCTTAAAAGAAAAAAAAAATAAATTGCTTCACCAACGGCAAAATCAGTTAAATCAAAAACTATATTTTTAAGAAAACTTAATTTTTTATATAAAAATTTAGAATAATATCTATCAACTATTATGTGATTATTTCTTAAATAGAAAATTGGCATTAAAAGAAGTATGAAACCTAAAAAGTTTCTTTTAGTCAAAATATTTATACTTTTTAATTTATTACTTCAACTATTTTAATTTCAAAAATTAAGTTAGATTTGGGTGGTACACCCCTGACACCCTTTTCCCCGTAAGCCAATTTGTAGGGTATAAATAAAAGGGCTTCATCTCCTTCTTTTAAGAACCTTAAACCATCTTTAAAGCCACCAATCATTTGTCCATCTGGACTAATATCGCAAACTATTGGAGAATACCCACCAGCGGCCTTTTTTTGTTCATTAACTAAAAATAATTTTTCAGCAACTTCTAACATGCTTGTATCCAATAATTTCCCATTTTCAAAATAAACTGCATAATGAGCTTTTGCCTTGTTGGTAGAATTTACTTTTCGGCCGTTTCCATTTTTCGTTATTATATAGTTTAATCCTGAAAGAGTTTTTTTAGATTTATTTTTAAGATTATTAAACTTTTCGATATTACCAAGTCTCTCTATTTCTCTTTTTTCTTCAATCTCTACCTTTTTCTTTTCTATGTCAGCAAAGTAGTTTGAAAAAATTTCAGATGCATTAAATTTTTTTGCTTTGGAACCAATTCTTATAATTTCAACATCATGTATAGTGTCATTTTGTTGAATTGAATCTACGATATTTAAACCTTCAATAACTTTTCCAAAAACAGTATGTTTACCATCTAACCAAGGTGTTGCTTTGTGAGTTATAAAAAATTGACTCCCATTTGTGTTTTTACCTGCATTAGCCATTGATAAAATTCCGGCAGAATCATGTTTTAAATCTGTAATTTCATCATCAAACCTGTACCCGGGACCGCCGGAGCCAGAAGCTGTTGGATCTCCGGCCTGAATCATAAAATCTTTGATTACCCTATGAAAAATAATTCCATTATAAAACTTTTTATTTTTAAAATTGTCTGAAACAAATTTATTTTTCCCTTCAGCCAAAGAAATAAAATTCGCAACTGTATATGGAGTTTTATTTTCAGTAAATTTCATTAAGATATTTCCTTTACTGGTATCTAATTTAGCATACAAACCGTCATCTAGGGAAGAAAAATCGTTATTGCATCTAATAATAAGCAGAGGAATAAGAAATATAATTTTTCTAATCATTTTAGTAATTTTTAGTTTTTATTTAACGAAATTAAATTAATCTCTAGAATAAGAGGTTGATTTGCAATAATTTTTTCTCCATCTCCCTGATACCCGTAACATAAAAATGAAGGCATCAAAAAGACACCAGACTCTTTTACATTTAACTCTTTAATTCCATATCTTAAAGCTGGTATAATATCTTCTTTATCTATGATATATTTAATTGGCTTTAAGTTATCATCATTATATAGGTCATTTCCGCTCAAATCAAAAATATTATAAATAAATGTCACCTCATCTCCAGTTTTAGGTTTTAATTCTTGGGCTGATTTTTTTAATATTTTGAACCAAAATCCTTTTTTCGTCATCTTGTATTTTGACATAGAGTCATTTTTAATTATTTTCAAGAAAAGTTCTTTTTCAATTTTATTTACTTCTATATTTCTTAATATAGATTTATTAATGAACCTTTCTTCATCTAGATTAACAGGATTTCTATGTTCAATTTTTCTGCAGTTAGTTATATACAGCAAAAAAAATAAAATATAATATTTTTTTTTCATAGCTTAAAAAACTCATAAATTGAAGAAACAAATTTCTTTTCTGTTTCATAAATTGAATTTTTTGAAAAACCTCCAGCTGCATTTTTGTGCCCACCACCACTAAAATATTTTTTAGCGAATTTGTTCACATCTATTTGTTTTTTTGAACGAAATGATATTTTAATTAAGTTTTCATTTTTATCTTCAATGAAAATAACTGAAAGATTTACTTCATTAATGCGTAGTCCAAAATTTACAAAACCCTCAGTGTCTCCTTTTTGAAAGTTGAATCTCTCAAGTGTCTCGTTTGACAGAATTGTATAAACAACCCCAAGATTTTTGATGTGTTTCATTTTTTTTAGCGCAGTTGCTAAAAGATTGACTCTGTCGAAAGAAAAATTATCGTAAATTCTTTCGTGAATTTCTGTATGATTAATTCCTTTCTTAAAGAGTTCGCAAACTATTTTATGAGTAGCGCCCGAAGTTAATGGATATTTAAATGAACCGGTATCAGTTAAAATTCCTGAATATATGTATGTTGCAATCTCTTTATCTATAAATTTATTGTTTATTAACTTAATAATATTGTAAACAATTTCGCAGGTAGATCCAATTTCAGGTTCAGACAAAAAAAGATTTGAAAATTTTTCTGGTGATTCATGATGGTCAATCATAATTATTTGACCCCTGCTTTTTTCTATTTCGTTTGATAATGTACCTATTCTCTTTAGAGAATTGAAATCTATTGCAAAAAGAATTTCAGATTTTGATAAATATTCTTTTGATTCCTGTGGGTTTTTCTCATATGAGATGACTTCATATTTACTAATCATCCATTCTAGGTATGATGGGGGAGAATTTGGTAAAATCACCTTCGTTTTTATTCCTAGTTTAGTCAAAAAAACATATAAAGCCATTGAAGCCCCCAATGCATCAGCATCTGGGTTTTTGTGAGGTATAATAGCACAATTTTTTAAACCCTCTAGGATTTTTTTTAATTTTTTTACAAATTCAGAATACATTTTGACTTCAAAGATACCAAACGCTTGTGATAATATTTCATAATCATTTTTAAAATATTTCTTTTTAAAAATTTTTATTTTATAAATTTGAAATCTATGGATAATAATACAACTTTCACCATGATTAAACCAGACGCAATGGAAAACGGTCATGCAGGTGATATTTTGTCAATAATAATAAAATCTGGTTTCCGTATTTCTGCTTTGAGATTAGTTAGACTCTCAAAAGATCAAGCTAAAACCTTTTACAAGGTTCATAGTGCAAAACCATTTTTTAATGAACTAGTCGAATTTATTACAAGAAGTCCTATCATTGTTGCAGTTCTTAAGAAGAATAATGCTGTTGCAGATTTTAGAAAATTAATAGGTTCTACTAACCCTAGAGATGCAGAAGATGGAACAATTAGAAGGTTATTTGCGACTTCTATGGGGGAAAATTCAATACATGGTTCTGATTCAATAGATAACGCTAGAGTAGAATGTTCGTTTTTTTTCACAGGGTCAGAAATCATTTAGATAAAAATAATTTTTTCAACTTCATTACTCCCGATTTCTTTATTAAAATTCTCAATAATTATTTCTTTTTCATAAGATAGCTCTTGCTTTAATACTGACGAACTAATTTTTAAATAAAGAATACTGTTTTTAATATATATTTTATCAGTATACTGACTAACATTTTTACCCATAACGTTTAGCCATATCCTATTTAATAAAACTTTTTTTACTCCACCAATAAATGTCTTATTGTAACTTATTTTTTGAATAATACCCTTTAATGATATAGGTTCTCTAAAACGTTCTTTTTTCATTTAATCAACTTCATATCTTCTATAATGATATTTGAATTTTTTATTAGAAATAATCAATTCTTTATTTGTCAATTTTATAATCCTTTCCTTCCAACTATTTAAATTAGAGGAATAATTTAAAAAAATAAGACCATCATTAGTTATGTTAAATTTAAAATTTATTTCATCTAAGGACGATGTAAATGTATTATTAAAATTTATTTTAAGTTTTTTTTTGGTCCCAGTTGAGTCTGAGTTAAAAACATAATAATCAATAAGTGGGGCTTCCCCTTTCGGATAAAAAACTTCCCCATTAGATGAGACTGAATAAATTTGCCACATACCTTCAATGTTTTTTAAATTTTTAGTTTTAATTAAATTACAATTTATGAACTGGGAAAAAATAAAAGTAATTGTGACGTAATTATTCAGCATATTTTGATTTTAAAAAATTTCATGAATTTTATATGAAAGTTTAGTAGTTTTTATAGCTTTTAGCACTCTATTTTTGTCTGTATCTGTAATAAATATTTGTCCAAAGTAATTATCTTCTATTAGCTGCATTATTAATTCTACTCGTTTTTGGTCTAATTTATCAAATATGTCATCTAAAAGAATTAGAGGTTTTAGTTTTAAATCTTTTTCTAAGAATTCGTATTGAGCCAATTTTAAGGAAATTAATAGAGATTTTTGTTGTCCTTGACTGGCATACTTTTTAAGGTTAAAACCGTTTAATAAAAAATCTAAATCATCTTTGTGTGGACCTTTAGTTGTGAATTGAAAACGTAAATCTCTTTCAAGTGATTTCTTAACTAAATCTCTAAAATTATTGTCTTCAAGTTGACTTTTATAATTAATTTTAACTGTTTCTTTGTTGTCTGAAATAGATAAATAATAGGATTTGAATATTTCGGCATAGATTTTCATAAATGATTTTCTCTTCTCATAAATTATATTTCCTGTTTCTATGAGTTTTTCGTCATATATTTCAAGTATCGTATGATCTAATTTCCCTTTTTGATTAATTTTTAGCAATGCATTTCTTTGAGCCAGTATTTTATTGTAGTCAATCAATTCTCTCAGGAATTTTTTATCAGTTTGAACAATTATGCTGTCCATTAGATTTCTTCTAAACAAGCTTCCGCCATTAATTATATCAACATCGTATGGAGAAATAAGTACTAGTGGAAACTGACCAATATGATCAGAAATTTTTTTAAGTAATTTACCATTTCTTTTGAAGATTCTTTTGTTTCCTTCCTGATGACTAAAATTTAATTTTTCTTCTAAGTTATTTTTACTAAATATTCCTTGAATCATATAAAACTTTGTACCGAATTTGATATTTGAAACAGAAGAATTATTAACAAAACTTTTGCCAAAACAGAGATGATAAATAGAATTTAAGATATTGGATTTACCTACACCATTTTCTCCTACCAAACAAATTATAGATTCTTTAAAAATAAAATTTCTTGAATCAATATTCTTGTAGTTTGTTAATGATAATTCTTCTAGTCTCATTGTATAAGCAAATATAAAGCGCTCACTTAATTTATAAGTTAAATAACCTAATATTATTTAGTTATTATTATTTATTGTTGAAGAATAAAGTTTAAATTTGCGCAATTATGGCAACTTATAGTAAAAGAGGTGGTAAAAGATTTAATTCCAAAAAAAACGGTTTAAATAAAGAGAAAATAGAAAGTACAACGGCAGAGGTCTTTGAAAGTTTAGATACTGGTGCATCAAAAACAGAGAACTTCGTTTCAAAATATCAAAATCTAATAATTTCTTTTGTAATTGTAATAACTGTTTCAGTATTTATTTACTTATCATATGAAACCTTTATACTAGAACCAAATAAAAAAGACGCCGTTAGTGATCTTAACCAAGCTCAATATTATTTTAATCTAGCCCTAAATAGTGAAGATAAAGATGATTTGTTTAATAGTGCAATTAATGGGGGGGGTGGTAAATTTGGTTTTTTAGATATAGTCCAAAACTACGAAAATACTCCTTCATCAAATATTGCTATATTCAGTTTAGGTATGACTTATTTAAACCTTAAAGAATACGATAAGGTAATATATTATTTAAAAGAATTTAAATCCGATGACATTTTGTTGTCTTCACTTGCAATGGGTGCATTGGGAGACGCATATCTTGAGGTTGGTGATCAAAAAAATGCTCTGTCAAGTTATGAAAAGGCCTCCCAATTAAATTCAAACAACTTCACAACCCCAAAATACTTATTTAAAGCCGGGTTATTATCCTTAAAATTGGAAAAAAAACAAGCTGCCTCAAAGTTCTTTAAAAAAATAAAAAGTGATTATCCCAATTCAAAAGAAGGAGAGTTTATAGATATTCAAATCTCCAAAACAGAGTAATTACAATGGGTCATTCTGGATTTTATTTACCAAAAAATGAAGATAGAAATACAATACTTTCTAGAAAGGTCTTTAGAGTTTCATTAGTAGTTTCAGAATGGAATAGTAAAATTACTTCCAATTTGTTGCAAGGATCTGTTGACACTCTTATTAAAAATGGAATTTTAAAAAAAAATATTTTCATCACCAAGGTTCCAGGTAGTTTTGAGTTAATATTTGAAGCAAAAAAAAAGGCAAAAGACCCTAAAATTCATTCTGTTATTGTTATTGGCTGTCTTGTCGAAGGAGAAACAAAACACTTCAAATATTTATGTGCATCTGTTTCTAATGCTATTGCAATACTTAATCTCAACTCAGAAATCCCTGTTATTCTATGTTTACTGATGGATAAAAATATTGAGCAATCAATCGATAGGTCCGGAGGAAAAGCAGGTAATAAAGGAATTGATGCAGCTCTAACATCAATAAAAATGATGGAATTAAATAGAATATAAAAATATTTTAATGTTTAAAAATTCTTTTTTCAAACTAGATAGAAATAAAAAGTTTAATTATAACCCTCGTTACCTGAAAGATAATAAATATGAAAGAAGCTATTCTTTCAATTCAAGAATAAAGAGTAGTAGAGAGGATTTTGTTTCAAGTGATAGAAGTAGTTTTTGGAAGGAAGAGAGGGTTAGAAGAAGAATAAAAGAAAATCGATCTTTCAATAAACTTTTTCTTATAATATTATTTTTACTTTTTTTTATGTTTTTTTACATTATTGATTTTGACTTTTCAATTTTTAAAAAATATTAATGAAAGACATCATTAAAATCCTTCCTGAGAATGTTTCTAACCAAATCGCAGCTGGTGAAGTTGTACAGAGGCCAGCCTCATTAATTAAAGAATTAGTTGAAAATTCAATTGACGCATTGTCGGATAAAATTCAAATATATTTAAATGAAGCTGGAAAAAAATCTATTAAGGTTATTGATAACGGAATTGGAATGAGTAAAAATGATTTAATGATTTGTTTCCAAAGGCATGCCACTTCAAAAATCACAAAAAGCGAGGACCTTTTTCATATAAATTCGAAAGGATTTAGAGGAGAGGCACTATCTTCGATCGCTGCTGTTTCTAGTTTAGAAATCGTAACTAGAAGAAAAATTGACAAATTAGGCCATAAATTGAAAATTAAAGGTGGTAAAATACAGTCTGAAGAAAAAGTTGTCTCAAGTATTGGAACATACGTTTTAGTGAAAAATTTATTTTATAATGTTCCAGCTAGAAGAAATTTTTTAAAATCTGATTCAGTTGAGCTAAAGCACATAATTAACGAATTTCAAAGAATTTCAATAGCTCACAGCGAGATAAAATTTATTTTAAGCCAGAAGAATTCTGAAATTTTTAATTTAAATAAAACAAGTATTCATGGTCGTATTAGGAATATTTTTGGTAAAAAAATAGAAGAAAACTTGTTGCCAATTAAGGAAAAAACCTCCTTTGTGAAACTGAAAGGGTTTATAATTAAGCCAGAGGCATCAAAAAGAACAAGAGGGATGCAATTTTTATTTGTAAATAACAGATTTATTAAGAATAATTTTCTTTTTCATGCAGTAAATAAAGCATATGAAGGTCTTTTACCTGAGAAATATTATCCTGGGTTTTTTATTTTTTTAGAAGTAAATCCTTCGTCTATAGATGTAAATATTCATCCAAATAAAATAGAAGTAAGATTCGAAGATGACCAAAGTTTATATTCAATACTTATTTCATCAATTAAACAGAGCTTGGGAATTTTTCAGGTTTTGCCAACTATTGATTTTGAAACTCAATCAGGTTTTGATATCCCTTATTCAAAGAGACATACACAGCCTATTTATCCTAAAATTAATGTTGATAAAAATTTTAATCCTTTTAAAAGCGATAATTCCAATTACTATTCAAAAATATCAAACAAATCAGAAATTATTTACGAGGAGGTGGGTTCATCAAATTTGATTAATTCTAAAATAAATAATGAAATTTTCTACGAAGACAGTAATAAAATTTTTCAGATTATGAATTCGTATTTAGTTACTTCAACAAGAAATTCTCTTTTGATTATTGACCAAGAAAGAGCACATCAAAGGATTATTTACGAAAATTTAATGAAAAAAATTACCAAACCCGACAATTTAAGTCAGAAGTTAATTTTTCCAGTAAACTTTGTTATGAATGAAGCCCAAAAATTAATTTTCCATGATTTAAAGAACACTTTACTAGAAATAGGTTTTAGACTAGAAGTAGAAGAAGACTTTCAACTAAAGATTGTTGGAATTCCAAGCATTTGCACCGAAAGTCAAGCAAATAAAATTATAGAGGACTTATTTGAAGAATTTAATAATGATCTTGAAATTAAATCTTTCAGTTATGGAGACTTGATTGCCAAATCCATCTCTAAATCAACATCAATAAAAAAAGGTAGTTTATTAGAAAGAGAAGAACAGAAAAGTATTATAAATAATTTGTTTGACTGTACAGAAAAATTATTATCTCCGTTTCAAAAAAAAATTTTTTTTTCAATTTCAAAGTCTGAGTTACAAAACAAATTTGTCTAATGAGAAAAGTTACGGAAACTGTCAAGCATTTACTGATAATTAATGGAATAGCTTTTCTTGCTACATCTTTATATGGTAATGATTTATACAATCTTTTTGCTTTACATTACTATGAAAATCCTTTATTTCAGATTTGGCAGCCACTAACACATATGTTTTTACATGGAAATTTTAATCACATTCTGTTTAATATGATTGGGTTATGGATGTTTGGTTCTCCATTAGAGCAGTTGTGGGGTAAAAATAAATTTATATTTTTTTATATTTCTACAGGCCTTGGGGCTGCCGCTTTGCAAATGTTATACAGTGTTTATGATTTTAATTCAATCTTTACAATATTGGCAGACAGTGGATTTAACTCAAATGAAATTAGAGCTACTATGAAGACCAATAGATACAACACTAATTGGTTAAATTATATTTCCGAAGAACAGCTTAGTCATCTTAATGAAAGTTTTAACTTGTCTATGGTAGGAGCCTCGGGGGCACTATATGGGATTTTAGTAGCATTTGCATTTTTATTTCCCAATGTTTCACTTTTTTTAATTTTTATTCCAATTCCGATTAAAGCTAAGTATTTCGTACCTTTTTTAATTTTGGGAGATCTGTTTTTTGGTATTTCAAATTCTTTCTCGATCGGGCCTATTGCACATTTTGCCCACGTAGGGGGAGCCCTAACAGGTTTGTTTATTATGGTATATTGGAAAAAAAATCAATTCAATAAAAACAGATGGGACTTGTAAAAAATTACAACAAAATTTTATATAAATTTTCTCAGCTGAATATAATTGAAAAAATAATTTCAATAAATATTATTTTATTTGTTCTACCTCTGATTATTTATACTTTTTGTTTTTTATTTAAAATTCCTAATCCTAATATATACTACTATTTTGAACTGTTCCCAAGATTGGATAACTTACTATTTAGACCATGGTCATTAATAACCTATGGTTTTATTCACTCTGGCATTGGTCATTTATTTTGGAATATGATTATGCTTTATTTTTTCTCAAATCTATTTCTAAATATATTTAAAGAAAAGGATTTAACTATTCTTTATTTTTTAGGAATTATTGTTGGGGGTGTATTTTTTGTTTTTAGTTACTCTTTTTTTCCTGTTTTTTTAGGCGTTAAATCTCCCTTAGTCGGGTCATCTGCAGGAGTGATTTCAGTTGTTATATACATGTGTACTTATTCTCCTAACTCATATATAAGAATATTTTTTTTCAATATTAAATTGATTTATTTAGGAATAGCTCTCATAATTTTTGACCTAGTTCAGTTACCAATATCAAACTCTGGAGGCCACATCGCTCATTTAGGAGGCGCGTTGATCGGTTTTTTTGCAGCTTATAAAATTAAAAATGGAGACAATTTTTTTAATTATTTCAAAAACATTAGGTTTCTTCACGAAAACGCAAAAAAAGATCAGAACAAAAAATATTATTCCCCGAATTTAAAAGAAAAAAATCAAAAAGTAGTTGACCGAATTTTAGATAAAATAAATGAGTCTGGATATGATAGTTTGACTAATGAAGAAAAAAATATTTTAAATGAAGCCAGTAAAGATTAATTAATTTAAAAGATGAATTTCATTCAGAAATTCTTGGTTCTAATAAATATTGTATTTGTATTTATACAACTTCTCTTAATGGGAACTATTGAAACAAAAATTGATATTGCATTTTTTAGTTTACTTGCACCCATATCAATCTTTTTTAACATTGTCTTTTTTTTCTACTGGTTGTTTAACTTAAAATGGCCTTTTTTATTATTTATAGTATCTTTTTTAGTTGGATATGATGAATGGAACTTATTTTATAAGTTACCTAACACATCAATAAGAAAAAGTGGTTCTACTTTTTCTGTTATGAGTTACAATGTTAGGCTTTTTAATAAATACAAATGGATCGCTAATCCTGATATTCCTAATGAAATTGAAAAATTAATAATTGATGAAAACCCTGATATAATTTGTTTTCAAGAGTTCTCAAAATCGACAGCACCAGAATTAAAAAATTACAAGCACAGGTACATTTATCCAGATCCTTCAAAAAGGGAAAAGGCAACTGTTGCAATATTTTCAAAATCAAAAATTAAAAGTAATGGTTTTGTCAATTTTGAAAATTCTTCTAATTGCGGAATTTATATTGATATCGAATTTCAGAATCAAAGTATAAGGATTTACAACCTTCATCTTGAATCATTTAAATTAGGAGTAAATGATAGTATAACAAATTCAAGTTTTTCTGAAAATTTTAAATTAAAATTTGAAGAAGTAAATGTCAAACAACTTGATCAAGTCAGTTATTTTGAGGAAGTTGATAAATCTAACGATAAACTTTCAATTATCGCAGTTGATTTAAACAATACTCAGTTCTCTAAAACGTATAAAAAATTATCCAGAAATAAAAACGATGCTTTTTATATTGCGGGGTCAGGATTAGGAGAAACCTATAATTATTTATTCCTTCCCTTGAGGATTGATTTTCTGCTATCAGATAAAAAATTCAAAATTAATAACTTTAAAGTAATAAAAAGAAAATTTTCAGATCACTATCCAATTGTTAGTCATTATGGAATTGACTGAGTTTGATATTAGTTAGGTAATTTACTGTTTGAGGACCTAAATTGAACAATAAATCTATTATGCTTAGATTCGAAATAAATTTATACTTTGACATGAATACCTGATTATATTTGGGTATTTTATAAACAAAGTAATCTTTACCATTTAAAAGTTTTTCATCATATTTTCCGTAATTAATTTTTGTTTTTGAAATATCAATTTCTTTATTAAATCCTAATATCTTATTTATGTGAGAAATGATTTTGATATTTAAATTATATAAAAAACTTTCATCTTTAAAAAAAACTTTTGAAATTTCATCTTCATAAAATTCAAAATATGGAGATGATCTGTAAGCATTCTGTATAGATTTCCAATGCTTAGTTTTCCAATTTTGAGAGTTGTCGATTCTTGCGTTATAGTCCCTTAAATTTTTGTTTTTAGCTTTAACACTTTTTATTGGAATAATAAGTTTTTGAGGACCATTTGCACTTAAAATAAAACATCTATTTCTTGTTGTTTGCTTTTGGTACCTCAATGACAAGTTATATTTAACATCTAAGTTTAATATGTGCCAGTAATAAATTATAGATGGAAAATATGACGGAATTATATAAATCAATTTTTATTTCTTTTCTTTCTTCTGAGAGTATAACTTATAATTTGCCATATAAATATTGTCAAGAGAAAAGGATATAAAAAGGAGAATGGTTTTCCTTCTCCTTTGATAGTTGTCATAACCCTATCCCATCTGATTTTCCAATTTAAAACTCCTTTGTTGAAATTGTCAACACTAAACCATATGAACACAGGTTTACCTACAATGTGGTCTTCAGGCACAAAGCCCCAGAATCTGCTATCCTCTGAACTATGTCTATTATCACCCATCATCCAGTAATAGTTTTTTTTAAAAGTGTATGATGATGTTTCAACTCCATTTATTTTGTATTTATTATCTATTTTTTTTATTTCATTACCTTCATAATCCTTGATGATTTTTTTATAGATGGGGTAATTTCTACTGTTTATATTTATTATTTCACCTGCTTTTGGAACTGAGATAGGTCCAAAATTATCTTCATTCCAATTATATTTTAGATTGTTTGGAAAAAAATCTTCATTGTAAGGTTTTTTAATATTAACCTTTCTAATCACACTATCAAAAATATTTTTATTTCGTATATTGTCTGCTTTATAAAGTGTTAGATTAACCATTCTTTTTCTTTCAATTATCTCTTTAACTACTATATAGGGCTCATCTAACTTTATCTCTTTAATAATTTTTTTTGGTAATCCCTCGTAATTTGTAAGAACTCTAAAATCATTTATGTCGTTATTAATATTGCCTAAGATATATTTTGAAATTTTCTTGTATGTTTTTTGAGTAATATTTTCGATTCTATATTGTCTATTAAACCCTCTAAGGTTAATATCAAGAAGTGATCTAGATGAAACTCCTTTAGAATTGTATATGTAGTGTTGATATTGAATTTTAGCTCTATCAGGAAGTTTATTTAATTTTCCATTCACATAAACTAAACCATTAATTATTTCGAGATTATCACCAGGAATACCAACACAGCGTTTAACATAGTTTGATTTTTTATCTGTGGGTTTTTTGACACCTTTTTCTTTAACAAAAAACTTTCTTACTGTATCTGCGGGCCAGTTAAAAACTACAATTTCGTTTCTCTCTACTTTTTGAAAACCTGGAAGTCTCATGTAGGGGAATTGGGGATAGTTTAGATATGATTTAACCTTAAAGATTGGAAGAGTATCATGCATCATTGGTAGTGAAATCGCAGTCATTGGAATTCTTGGTCCGTAATGAAATTTACTAACAAATAAAAAATCACCTATCAGTAATGTTTTTTCTAATGACCCAGTCGGTATGATAAAAGGTTGAATTATATAATTGTGAACAATGGTAGCAGCAACAACAGCAAATATTACAGAATTAAGCCAGTCTCCAATTGAAGATGATGCTTCATTATTTTTTGGATTTAAATACTTAGTTTCTTTTGCATAATTTAATGTGTAAATATAAAACCCTAATGTAATAACACATAAAAATGCACTTAAATGCGATTTTCTTCCAAAACTTTTTATGGTTTCAACCCATATTGTAGGAAACATAATTAAATTGATTATTGGCATAAAAAGTAGTAATACCCACCACATGGGCCTTTTGATTATCCTGAGTAAGATTATTGCGTTATATATGGGTATTATAGCCTCCCAATATTTTCTACCTGATAGAACATATAATTTCCAGGTACCAACAAAATGTATTATTTGAACTAAAATAAAGAAAGCAATCCATTGAACTAATGACATAAGTATTATTATTTGCAGTTAAAAATCTAAAACATCATTCATGTTGAAGATTCCCTTTTTATTTTTAACCCATTTAGCAGCAATTATTGATCCCTTAGCAAAAGATTCTCTTGAAAATGCTTCGTGCTGAATATTAATTTTTTCAAAATCAGATTCGAAAGATATTTTATGAATACCAACTTTATTTTTTTTCCTTTTTGAGTTCATTTTTATAGTATTAGCCTTTTTATTTTTAGACCAACTTTTAAATGAATTACTTTTTTCAATTATTTGATTTGCAAGAGATATTGCTGTTCCGCTCGGAGAATCCAGTTTTTCTATATGATGAGTTTCTTCTATAGATATTTCAAAAGGACTATCATATTTATTCATTAGTGAGGTCAAATATTCATTGATTTTAAAAAAAATATTAACTCCAAGACTAAAATTTGAAGAATAAATAAATGCTGTATTTTTTTCTTCACATCTTTTTTTAATTAATTGATAGTCTTCTAACCAGCCAGTTGTTCCACATACAACAGGAACCTCGCAGTCAAAAGATTTTAAAATAGTCTCTTTTGCAGCGGATGGAATACTAAAATTAATCGAAACGTCAGCTTTCGACAGATCACCTTTCTCTGTATCTTTATCAATTACACAAACAATTTCAATTTTTTCTTTAAGTGCAAGTTTCTCAATGGTTTTGCCCATTTTTCCATAACCAACAATAGCAATTTTCATATTTAAAATTTTAAATTTATGTTAACTCCAGCCACAGGTTGAGTGTTTAGCTCCGTCTTGTTGAAAAAAGGTTTTATTGATAGTTTTGATTCAACATTAAATTGAAGTAGATGGGCTCCCACATTAGCATCTAACACATTTAATAGGTATATACCAACAAACCACAATATTGAAAGATCTCTATAGTTTTTATGAAAATTCATTCCCTCAATTAGCTGGTCATTAAAAAGAATCTTTCTTGTATATTCGTCACTAAAGTCTCCTCTAACTCTTTGTTTATAAGCATTTCGATATGAGTTCATCTCATTTGTTTGGTAAATAAAAAAATACGCAGAAACTGTTAGGCCACCATAAATGAATGGAATTGTCCAATACCTTTGAGTATAAATTTGCCCAAGTCCAGGAACAGCAGCTGAATAAAATGCTGCTTTGGACGGCGTAAGTGGATCTTTTAAAAGATTTTGTCTTTTTGATTCTTTGACAGTAATTTTTTTCTCTTCCTGTGAATGAAGGCAAGAAAAAATAAATATCGAAAACAAAAAAAATATTTTGATTTTCACTTTCTTATGATTTTTTTGAGTTTCAATAATTCAGCTTTGGAATTAAACGGAACTTTTAAAATTCCTTTCCCATCTTTAAAAACTGTGATTTGAATTTCAGGCCCCAGTAACTTAGAAAAATATTTTTTTTCTTCTAAAAAGTTTTTAAAAGTTTTAGTTGATTTTTTTAGTGTCTTTTTTTCTTTAATAGTTTTTACTAGGGCTTCGGTTTTTCTTACGCTTAATTCTCTTCTAATTATTTCTTTATAAACCCTAAGTTGAATATTTTTATCTTCTACGTTAATTATACTTCTGCCATGTCCCATTGAAAGAAATCCGTCCCTTATTCCCGTTTGAATTATTGGATCAAGCTTCAATAATCTTATATAGTTTGATATTGTAGATCTCTTTTTTCCTAATTTTTTACTCAATTGTTCCTGAGTAAGCGATACCTCATCTATTAATCTTTTCAAAGAAAGAGCTATTTCTATTGGATCTAGATCTTTTCTTTGAATATTTTCAACTAAAGCAATCTCTAACATCTCTTCATCATTAGAGTTTTTTATGAATGCAGGAATAGTTTTAAAACCTATTTTTTTGGATGCCCTTAACCTCCTCTCACCTGCAATTAGTTGGAATTTTTCGTTTTCAATCTTTCTTACCGTTATAGGTTGAACTATTCCAATATTTTTGATTGACTCGGCTAATTCAGAAATATTTTCCTCATTAAAATTACTTCTTGGTTGATAAGGATTTGTTATGATTTGCTTGATTGGTATAGCAACAACTCCAACTTTAATTTTTTCTGAAGTCGAATTAGTGTCAACCGAATAGGAATCCGAGTTATTTAAAAGAACAGATAATCCTCTACCAAGAGCCGATTTTTTTTTGGATTTATTCATCATTTATTTTTTTTTAAAATTTCTTGAGCCAAACTTAAATAATTTTTAGCCCCTTTACTAGTAGAGTCATATTCAATAATATTTTCTCCATGGCTAGGTGCTTCCCCTAATCTTACATTTCTTTGGACAATTGTTTTAAACACCATTTTGCCAAAATGTTTCCTAACTTCTTCGACTACAGTATTTGAAAGCCTCAATCTCAAATCATACATTGTAAGTAGTAATCCTTCAATATCAAGCCTAGGATTATGCAATTTTTGAATACTTTTAATAGTATTCAACAGTTTTCCCAATCCCTCTAACGCAAAATACTCACATTGAATTGGAATAATAATTGAATTTGCAGCCGTAAGTGCATTTAAAGTTATTAATCCTAGAGATGGAGGACAATCTATCAAGATGTAATCAAATTTTTTTGAAAGTTTTTCAAGAGATTTTTTTAAAATAAATTCACGTTTTTTTTTATTTACCAATTCAATTTCGACTGCCACTAAATCGATATGTGAGGGAACTAACTTTAACTTTTCTATAGATGTATTGTAAACAATCTTGTTGAATTCTAATTCATTGTCAAATAATTCATAAGTCCCAATTTTTTTCAATGAAGAATTAAATCCTAAGCCAGAGGTGGCATTTGCCTGAGGGTCAGCATCAATTAATAATACTCTTTTTTCAAGAACAGCAAGAGCGGATGAAAGGTTAATTGATGTTGTTGTTTTTCCAACACCACCTTTTTGATTTGCAATAGCTATAATTTTTGCCATGATTAAAATTAGTGTTATTTAAATGGTGAAAAAAAGGTAATTCGAAAAGGTTTTTAACAAGATATCAAGTAAGTTATAATCAAAATCATTCTACAATAAGAATAGTTTCGTTCTTTTTTTTATGCCAATATTTTTCACGAGCAAACTTTTCTAGACTATCGATATTATTTAAATCTAAAATTAACTTATTGTCTTTTTTGATTTCACTTTCTAAATATTTTTTTCTTTCTTTTAAATTTTTAATTTCTCTGTTAAGTTCCATATGAACTAAAAGAGAATGAGTATCTAAAAAAAACATCCACACAACAAAAAATAAACTAATTGTAATGTAAGCTAGCACGTAAGGTTTTTTTAAATTTAAATTTAAATTTTTAAAATTCATTATTTAATTAATAGATGAAACTATTTCTTCAGTGATTATTTTCTCACTTGTGTTCCCCCATGAGTTTAAGATGTAATTTACGACATCAGAAATTTCCTCATCGTCTAGACCCTGACTAATCATTATTGAATTGTATTTTTCACCATTAACTATAATTGGACCTTTTAGACCATATTTAATCGAATGAATAGTTTTATTTATATCTAATAAAAAATCTGAGTTGGCCAATGGTGGGTAAACTCCCTTTACGCCATTGCCGTCTGATAAATGACATTGTGAGCAAAAATCATTATAAATTTCTTTCCCATCGACAATACTCTCTTCTAAAGGTTTTTTTTCAAAAAGGTTGTAGAAAATATTCAATGCAATTAATAAATAAATGATTACGAAAAGTTTCATTCTATTTGGGAAGTATTTTTAAAATTCCTTTTCCTTCAACTGCAACATATAAGTAACCATCAGGACCTTGTTTAACGTTTCTCACCCTGCCAATAGATTCAAGAATTTTTTGTCTTTTTATAACTTTCCCCTTCTTTATCACCAATCTTTCTAAATATTCAAATTTTAGTGAACCAACAAAAAGGTTATTTTCCCATTTTGGATATACCCCTGAGGTTGAAAATGCCATTCCGGACGGAGCAATCGAGGGGACCCAATAATAAAGTGGTTGCTCCATTCCGGGCATAGACTTTTTTTCAGTTATTATAGTTCCACTGTAATTGATACCGTATGTAATTAAAGGCCAGCCGTAATTTTTTCCTGATTCAACAATATTTATCTCGTCTCCTCCTTTCGGACCATGTTCATTAGTCCATATTTTTTTTGTTTTAGTATTATAAACCATTCCTTGAGGGTTTCTGTGCCCGTAACTGTATATAGCGGCTCTAGCATTATTTTTTCCTACAAAGGGATTATCAACGGGAATTGATCCATCTAAATTTAATCTGTAAATTTTACCTCCATCTCTTGTAATATCTTGTGGGTTTACGTTTCTATTACCTCGATCGCCAATTGAAAAAAAGATATGATCATTATCATCAAAAATAATTCTTGAACCCCAATGCTGACCTTTTTTGGTATTAAAGTCCCCTTTGTAAATCATTTGAAGGTCAATTAATTCGAAATCATTTAAAATAGCTTTATAAAGTGCAGTGTGGCCCCCTTTTGTCTTTCTTTTTCCATTTTGGGGAAGAAATGAATATTTTTTTTGAATAGACCTTAATTCTTTTTTAAGTCTAATTTCTTCAGCAAATAATTTTTTATCATTGGAAACTTCAATCTCTTTTATTCTATTACTTAAATACGATATTTGTTTCAAATCCTCTTCGTCATCTATATCAGGATAATAATTGACATCTAAAAAAAGTTGAAATTTCTCAATAGGATTATTACCTTCTTTTAATTCGTAACTAAAAGTTTCAATAAAATCATTTAATGTTTCGTTAAAAACAAATGGATATTCTTTTCTTATTTTTTCAATTCCATTTTGAACTTTTTCGTTGTCTAGTATGTTCTCATCTAAATTAGATTCCTTTATTAAGAATATTTTATTATAGGTGTCTATTTCTGAGCTTGTTGTAAAATAAATTTCTTTTGTTTTTTTAAACCTAGGTGAAACAGCAACATCTAAAAGTCCTCCTTGGCCTCTTACATATATTGGTGGCAGACCTTTAACCTTTTTTTTGATTCCATTTTTGACTCTATACAAAACTCCACTTTTTTCAGTAATTAATAAATCATTTTTATTTATAAAACTCATTCCCCAGGGAATCTCCAAACTATCTACAATTGATTTGTAAGAATAATTTTTTTTAAGTGGAGTTTCAATTTTAGGATTGTTTTCTTGGGCAGTACAGCTTATTAATGTCAATAAGACTAAAGTAAACGTTGAAAGTAAATTTTTCAATTTTTTTTTTAAAATTACAAAAATCTTTAATTAAAAATCTTTATAAAATATTGAATTTTATTTGTCGGGATGACAGGATTTGAACCTGCGACCCCACGCACCCCATGCGTGTGCGCTACCGTGCTGCGCCACATCCCGAAACAACACAAAATTATGATAAATTATAAAACAATAAATCTTAAATTTTTAAAATTATGATGAAAAAAAAAAAATTAACATAACTAAAACATTTTATTTAAATTTAACTAGTTAGTTTTGAAAAAATTGATAGATGGATTATGAAAGAAGAAAAAACTCAATTAGAATTTTATAAAACAATTCTTGAAAAGGTCAGTTTTGATTCTGCTCTTTTTGAAAAGGAATACCAAAAGGCACTTATTGATCTTTCTCATGATGACTCAACTGAGTTAAGAATATGGAGAAGGCGGTTTGATTATGAAAAGATTCATAACAGCTATTTAAGGAAGTCGTCTTAGGGATTAATAAGCTTGATTTTATTAATCAGAATTTCTCCTCTAACAATGCTTTGAATAATATTTTGAAGAGCCTCGATAATTTGAATCTTTAATTGTGTTTTGGGGTAAATTATACTAATCTCCCTTGCAGGAGCTGGTTCCTCAAAGGGTTTCACGTTAGACTTATTTTCTTTTGATAAATTTTCTGTATTTAAAAATGGTAAGAGAGTCATCCAAGGTCCTTCATTTGATAAGTTAATTAGTGTTTCAAAACTTCCGCTTTTAAGTACATATTTTCCACTTCTATTGTCAAATGACTTTATTTTTTCCTCATCATCTAATCCACAAATAGATAATACTTGATTTCGAAAACAGTGCCCATCTTCAAGAACTAAAACTGATTCTGATTCTATATCATCTAATTTAAGTTTATTCAAATTTTTCAATCTATGGCTGTTAGGAATATACCCTACAAATGGTTCGTAGTATAAGGGAGTTTCAACAATAGAGTCAACTCTTAGTGGTGTTGCTGCAATTCCTGCATCTAATACACCATCGTTAAGATTTTTAATAATACTCTCAGTAGGTATTTCTTGAATATTTAAAACCACTTTCGGGTATTTCTTTAGAAAAGTTTTTAAAAACATGGGGAGTAAAGTAGGCATTATCGTTGGGACAATACCTAAATTGAATTCACCACCTATAAATCCTTTTTCTTGCGCTATTATATCCTCCATTCTCTTCGATTCGGATATTATACTTTTAGCTTGCTTTAAGATTTCTTCACCTACTTTTGTTAAAATAACCGGTTTTTTTGTTCTGTTAAATATTTGAACACCTAATTCATCCTCAAGTTTTTGTATTTGCATACTAAGCGATGGCTGAGTTACAAAAACTTTTTTTGAAGCGCTTGTAAAATTACCGGTTTCAGCAACAGCAATCATATATTTTAATTGTGTGAGAGTCATATTTAAAAACTATTATTTATGTAAATATAATAAGAATATTATATAATAAAAAAAAAGAAGCCTGTTATTAACAGGCTTCAGAGTGTTAACCAATAATTAAATATCTAAATAAGGGAGTTACCAAAACAAATCAAAGAAAAAATTAATTTAAAAAAGTAACCAAAACAAAATACTCCCTTATTTCGATATGCATATTTAAATATTTATTTATACTCAACTATAGTTTTTTCATTGTATTATTTTATTAGCTATATGTTTTGCTTATTTTAATCTATTAATTCAATGTTAATCTTTATATTATCTATAGGTGCTTCTCTTTTATCAATTGGTTGTTGATTTATCTTGTCTACAACTTCCATACCCTTTATTACTCTCCCAAATGGAGTATATTTACCATCCAAATGAAATGCTCCGCCTTTTTTTTGTACAATAAAAAATTCATACGGTGAGGCAAATTTATATGGATTGTTTACATCACTACTTGGCATAGAAACTATTCCTCTATGATGTTTGATTTTTATTTTTGAATCTAGAGGTAATAAATATTTTCCTATGAGCTTCCTTTTAATTGAAGTTTCTCTATTGTCTGAATTACCACCTTGAATTATAAAATTTGGTACTACTCTGTGAAAAAATGTATCATTAAAATATCCTAATTTTGTCAAGTAAATAAAATTTGACTTATGGTAAGGTGTTTCATCAAAGAGATGAATTATAATTTCACCAAAAGAAGTTGACACTTTTACTTTGTTATACTTATTTTGTTCATTGAAAGTATAAAAAAAATCAATTACATTTTTGTCATCCAAAATGATTTTTGGTTCTTGAGATAAAAGTTTCTCACTTTTTTTCCCAATAATTTTTTTTTCAATTCCAAGTTTTAATTTTACTTTTTTTTCAATTTTTTTGCTTTCACAACATATCGAGATAATCGATAAAAGTAAAAACATGGTTGACTTAATTTTTTGCATATGGAATTAAATGAGTTTCTAATTAAGTCGCTAAAATTAAGCGAAATTTCTAAATCAAGAATTAAATCTCAAATTAAAATGTCAACTCAAGGGAGAGTTTTATTATAATAAAAAAAATAAAAATTTAAGGTTTTCATCAATAATAATCTTGATATATCTAATTAAGAATCCATTACATTTTTGTATCATAAGAAGAACTTTTAAAACAACACTTTCGTCTAAAAATTCAATTGTAAGTATCAAAAATTATAAATCAAAAGATTCCAATTTTTAATTTCTTTGGTGAAAAGGTATGCAGAGCAAATTCAATTATTCATTCTGAAGCGAGGGATTTGATTTTATCACTTAAATAATAATATATTTACTATACAAATGAAACTGTTAGAAAAAAATCCTTTCGGACACTATCTTATAATCAAGAAAATGCTAATTAGATATCTCGGTTACCTTACTCACAGGAGATATAGAGGTTTTAATGAATTAAAAATTGAAGGCTCAAACATTTTAAACAACCTACCTGATTCAAATGTCCTTTTCGTTTCTAATCATCAGACTTACTTTGCTGACGTGGTTGCCATGTTACATGTCTTTAATGCAAGTCTTCATGGGAGAAATGACACAATAAAAAACGTAGGTTATTTATGGAACCCAAAATTAAATATTTATTATGTTGCAGCTAAAGAAACAATGAAGTCAGGATTGCTCCCAAGAATATTGTCTTATGCTGGTTCAATTCCAGTTGAAAGGACATGGAGAGAAGGGGGCCGAGATGTAAAAAGAGATATAAAAATGTCAGATATAACTAACATTTCAATAGCCTTAAGGGATGGGTGGGTAATTACTTTTCCTCAAGGAACAACAACTCCCTTTAAACCGCTACGAAAGGGTACGGCCCATCTTGTAAAGCAATTCAAACCATTGGTTGTTCCGATAGTAATAGACGGCTTTAGAAGATCATTTGATAAAAAAGGTATTTTGATCAAAAAAAAAGGTGTAATTCAGTCAATGTGTATAAAAAAACCATTAAAAATTAATTATGATAAGGACTCCCCAGATAAGATAATTGAAAAGATAGAATTTGCAATAGAACAACATCCATCATTTTTAAAGGTAGATCCTGTGAATGACAATATTAATTAGTATCTAAAAAATATTATTTTGAACCTTCTTTATTATTTAAAAATTTTTCTTTAAGGTTTCTAATTTTAGAGTCTAATTTTGATTCACTATCAATTAAAATATAAATTTTGTCATTATTTTTTATTTGGGATTTATCACTAATAATTACTTTAGCTTCAAAATTTATTGAATCAATTCTTTTTTTTTCGATAATTATTTCAAAATCATTATAACTTCTTTTGGACTTATTACAAGAACAAAAGAAAATAAAAGAAATGACAATAAAAAGGTGAAAATAAGAGACTTTCAAAATGTATTTCTTATTGTGTCAAATAAATAAATAGTTATCCACTAATTTTTTAAATTTAAAAAAAAAATATTAAAAAAATTATATTACTTTTCGTAGTTACCTTAAATGCATGTAGGCCCATGTATAGAGCAATTCCGTTTGATAAATATATACCTCCTAAATCTCCTAATTATTCACATTCTGAATCGTGGGCGGTAAAGCCTAATAAATATCCAGAATCTTTAAAAGATGTCATCGGAGAAAGTAACAATAAAAATTGTGACGTATTTTTTATTTATCCTACAATGTTTCTTGACCGAAAAGATTTAAATTGGAATGCTGATCTGGATGATCAATTACTAAATAAAAATATAATTAACAGATCTGTTAAATACCAAGCTTCCGCTTTTGGGAAAGTGGGTAATATATATGTTCCGTTTTATAGACAGTCTCATTACAAGGTTTATGTCAAGCCATTTAACAATTATGAGGAAAAATCAAGAGCTGTTGCATATAGTGATATAAAAAAAGCATTTAAATATTATTTGGATAATTATAATAATGGTAAACCAATTATTATAGCTTCTCACAGTCAAGGTAGTATTTTATCTGCGATGTTGTTAAAAGATTTTTTTGATGACAAACCACTTCAAAAAAAATTGGTAATTGCTTATTTACCGGGAACTAAAATTTTGGATGATTATTTTAAAAAAATAAAAAAATTACAAAAAAGCGACGAAGTAGGGGGGTATGTTTCATGGAATACATATAAAAAGGGTAGTTATCCAAAAAAGTATGAAGAGTGGTTTAAAGGAGCCACTACAACAAACCCAATAACATGGGACAAAACAATTAAAACTGATTACGAGGATCATAAAGGGCTTTTTTACACAGATGATAAAGTGTATCCCAATTCAGTTAAAATAATATTAAAAGAT
>MDTG01417212.1_pt1 | contig 41053 bp, 48 predicted proteins | sample 811421 | NCBI WGS metagenome assembly MDTG01 (sample SAMN05326645, study PRJNA326480) | marine metagenome | isolation source: seawater | place: Pacific Ocean: South East | collected 2011 | reverse complement strand
GCGAGGACGGGATCAGCCTGACCGATATCGGCCGCGCCGCCCTGGCGCCGCCCGAGGCTCCGGCCAAAACGCAAGCCGAGGCTCCATCCCCGACACCGGTGGACCCGAACCAACCCGCCGTGAAAAAACCCCGCAAGAAAGACCAGCTGATCGTCCTGCTTCAGGCCGAGGCGGGCGCCACCGTGCCGGACATCGCCGCCGCCCTGGACTGGCAACCGCACACGACACGGGCCGCACTCACCGGGCTCAAGAAGGCGGGGCACACGATCGACAAGCTGCCACCGCTTCAAGGCAGCCGCTCCTCGCGCTACAAGCTCGTGGAGCCCGCCTGATGGCGCCGCGCAAACGACCGGTCGATATCGATCTGGACGGCCTGGTCGATCAGCCCCGCGACGCGCTGGTGGACCTCTGGCACGAGGCCTTCGACGAACAGCCGCCGCGCGGTCTCCGTCAGGCCTTCCTGGCCCGCCTGCTCGCCTACGACCTCCAGGTCCGGGCGCGGGGCGGGCTCAGCCCGCGCCTCGTCAAAAGGCTCCAGGCGACGGCCGCCGGGGACACACCCCGGCCCGCCGCGCCGCAGCTCAGACCCGGCGCCCAGCTCCTGCGCACCTGGAATGGTGTCACTCACCGGGTCGATGTGGTGGACGACGGTTATCGCTATCGCGGCGATATCTACCGCTCGCTCTCCGCGATCGCGAAGCGCATCACCGGTGCCCACTGGTCCGGCCCGCGCTTCTTCGGCCTGGTCTCGCGGACAGCCTCGTAGTGGAGAACGGGATCTCATGACGGAGAAACGCCGCACCCTTCGCTGCGCCATCTACACCCGCAAATCCTCCGAGGAAGGCCTCGACCAGGACTTCAACTCGCTGGATGCCCAGTTCGAGGCCTGCGCCGCCTTCATCGCCAGCCAGAAGGCGGAGGGCTGGAGGCTTGTGGCGGAGCGCTATGATGATGGCGGCATCTCCGGCGGCACGCTGGAACGCCCCGCCATCCAGCGCCTGATGGGTGATGTGGATGCCGGCCGTATCGACATGATCGTCGTCTACAAGATCGACCGGCTGACCCGGTCGCTGGCCGATTTTGCGCGCCTGGTCGACCGGCTCGATGCGGCGAACTGCTCCTTCGTCTCGGTCACCCAAGCCTTCAACACCTCCACCTCGATGGGCCGGCTGACGCTGAACGTGCTCTTATCCTTCGCCCAGTTCGAGCGCGAGGTCACATCCGAACGCATTCGCGACAAGATCGCCGCCTCGAAGAAGAAGGGGATGTGGATGGGCGGGGTGACCCCGCTGGGCTATGACGTGGCGCGCCAGGACAATCAGCGCGGCCTGGTGATCAATACCGGCGAGGCCGAGCATGTCCGCACCATCTTCACGCTCTACGACGAACACGAATGTCTCGCCACGGTTGCCCGGAAAGCCAAGGACCGCGGCATCCGCTCGAAACGCCGCGCCTTTAAAAGCGGTGTGCGTTGGGGCGGGGCCGTGCTCTCCCATGGCGCCATTCATGCCATCCTGACCAACCCGGTCTATGCCGGCCGTATCCGCCACAAGCATCAGGTCCATGAGGGTCTGCATGCGGCCATCATCGATGAGACCCTGTGGACCCGCGTTCAGGACAAACTCCAGGCCCATGCCGCCCGGCCCCGCGTGCGCGATCGCACCACCCAAAAACTCAAACAGCCCGAGGCCAGATCACCCCTGGCCGGCATGCTGTTCGACGAGACCGGCGACCGCCTCACCCCCTCCCACTCCAAGCGCACCACCAAGCGCGGGACCCGGCGCATCCGCTATTATGTCTCGCGGCGCCTCCTCAAGGGCGCCAGGGACGATCCCTCCGGTTGGCGCCTGCCTGCCCTCCAGCTGGAGCGCGCCGTGTGCGGGGCCATCGCCGACCACCTGGCCGAGACCGGCGACCGGCTCTTCCACGACCCCGATCCCATCGCCCTCTACACTGCCCAGGACGCCCTGCGCCGGGTCCATGCCCGGCTGGCGGCACAGGACAGCGACGCGATGCAGGCCCTGGTCGAGCGGATCACGGTGGCGCCGGAGCGGTTGGCGATCCGGCTCGCTCGGAGCGGGCTGGCCGGGGTGCTGGGTCTCGATCCGGAGGCGCTCGCCGACGAAGCCCTTCTTGTCGAGACCGGGTTCGCGCTGCGCCGGCGCGGGGTGGAGGTGAAGATCGTCACCGGTGCGGTCGAGCGGGCGCCGGATCCGACCCTGATCAAGGCGATTGCCCGGGCGCATCAATGGCTCGGTGAAATCCGGCAGGGAACATCCATGGGCGCGATCGGCCGGCGCCATGGCTGGACGAACAGCCCGATCAAGCAGCGCGTCCGTCTGGCGCTCCTCTCGCCCGCGATCACCGCGGCCATTCTGGAGGGGCGCCAGCCACCGGAACTCACCCTTCACAAACTCCTGCAGACCCCCATCCCGCTGGACTGGGATCGCCAGGTCGCGGTGTTGGGGTTTACCGACGTCATCTGATTTACCCCGCATCCCTGATGTGCCCGGAAACTTCCCTGTTTTAGTCCCGAGCAGGGAAGGAGAATTCCCTGATGGGATGTTTAGGGAAATCGCCTCTATCTCTCTGAAAAGTCGCACCGAAACCGACCCCTAGAACCATCGCACCCTGTTATTCTGCGATTTATCCCTGTTTTTGCGGGGGTATCAGGGAAAAAGCGATACCGGACCTGCCTCAATTGGCGCCGTGAGACACGGCGGCGAAATAGCGGGAAATTGGCGGGAGACGCGCGGTCTCTGAAAGCGGGAATACGCCTACGTCGCGGAAACGCGGCAGGAACTGCCGCGCCGTCTGTCAGTCTTCGCAAGGCCAGGGAAATATGGCGGAGCGGATGGGCCTGATATCCAACCTTCTCCAGCGCCGGCGGGTGGGGTGTTTCAGCCTGCACTGTTCCTTGCGTCGAAAGCGTGGCGGGCCGTGGATATGGCAGGCTGGTGGGTCTCGGCCCAGGCGATCAGGGTCAGAAGCGGCGGCATCAGCGAACGGCCGAGCGGCGTGAGGCCGTAGCGGACGGCGGGCGGCGTGGTGGGGGCGACTTCGCGCCAGATCAGCCCGTCGCGCTCGAGGTGCCGCAGCGTCTCGGCCAGCATCCGGCGCGAGATGTCCGGCACGGCGCGGGCAAGCGCGTTGAAGCGCGCCGGCTCGCGCGCCAGCGTGACCAGAAGCAGGACCGACCATTTGTCGCCCAGCCGGTCGAGCACGTCGCGCACCGGGCATGCGCCGCCGCGCGCCGGCAGTTGGGGAAACGCCGCGGCCGCGTCGGGCGGTGCGGCGGAACTGAGATCCTCGGGCGCCATGACGGTTCCTTGCGTGTTACCTTGTGCGCCTCCGGTGCCTTCTTGCGGGCCCCGGGGTGGTCACTATCATAGACCAGAGAACGAAAGGAAACCAGCGACCGGCAGCATGGCCGACCACGACACGACACCGATTCCGCCCCTCGACGCCCCGGGCGGGCCGGATACCGACGGCCAATGTCCTTCCACCCTGTCCAGAAACGGAGCAACTGCATGACCCAGACCGACCTTCCGCGCATCGGCGTGATCCTCGGTTCGACCCGCGCGAGCCGTTTTGCCGAGAAGCCCGCCGAATGGTTCCTTAGCCTGGCCCATCAGCGCACCGACCTCGTCTTCGAGAAGCTGGATCTGCGCGATTTCGATCTGCCGTTCTTCGACGAGGCGGCCTCGAACTTCTGGATGCCGAGCGCGGACCCCGCGGCGGTGCGCTGGCAGGAGGCGCTGGCCGCGCTTGACGGCTTTGTCGTGGTGACGCCGGAATACAACCATTCGATTCCGGCGGCGCTCAAGAATGCGCTCGATCAGGCCTATCGGGAATGGATGCGCAAGCCGATGGGCTTCGTGGGCTACGGCGGCGTCGGCGCGGCGCGCGCCATCGAGCACCTGCGCGGCATCGCCGTCGAGCTGCAGATGGTGCCGCTGCGCAATGCGGTGCATGTCGGCGGCAGCGAGTTCTTCAAGGTCCACCCCCTGGGCGAGAACGGACCGATGGAGATGATCGCCCAGGCGATCGAGCCGGCGGCGGGCCAGATGCTCGACGAACTTGCCTGGTGGGCACGGGTTACCCGGCAGGGCCGCCTGGCCGATGCCGGAACCGGGGCGTCCTGAGCCCCGCACAGGACAGGCGCGCGGAGCGCCCGGCCCAGCCGGGCCCGCGCCGGAAAGGAGACGCCATGACCCTGCGCCAGCCCAGCCTCTTCATTCCCCATGGCGGCGGCCCGTGCTTCTTCATGGACTGGAACCCGCCCGACGAATGGGACCGGCACCGGAAGTTCCTCGAGGATCTGCCTGCCACATTGCCCGAACGCCCCAGCGCGCTTCTGGTGATCTCTGGCCACTGGGAGGAACCCGCCTTTACCGTCCAGACCAACCCCGCGCCGCCGCTTCTGTTCGATTATGGCGGTTTTCCGCCGCATACCTATGAATTGACCTGGCCCGCCCCGGGCGACCCGGCGCTGGCCGGGCGGGTTCACGAGTTGATCCGCGCCGCCGGGCTTGCCGCCGCGAAGGACGACGCGCGCGGGTTCGACCACGGCGTGTTCGTGCCGCTCAAGGTCGCCTTTCCCGAGGCCGACATTCCCTGCGTCCAGCTTTCGGTTGCCAGCGATCTCGACCCCGCGCGCCACATCGCGCTTGGTCAGGCCCTGGCCCCCTTGCGCGACGAGGGCGTGCTGATTCTCGGCAGCGGCAACACCTATCACAACATGGGCGTGATGATGCGAAGCCTGCGCGGCGGGCCACGCGGCCCCATCGTTGGCGGTGCGTTCGACACCTGGCTGACCGAGGCGGTGACCTGCCCCGATCCCGAGGACCGCAACCGCAGGCTCGCGCGCTGGTCACAGGCGCCGGGCGGCCGCGATGCGCATCCGCGCGAAGAGCACCTGATCCCGCTGCATGTCGTGGCGGGCGCGGCGGGCAACGACATCGGCCGGAAGACTTTCGAAGACAACGTCCTTGGCGCCGTCGAAAGCGCCTTTCGCTTCGGTTGAACAGAAACCCGGAAAAGGAACACAACGCCATGTCCAATACCATCAAGGGCCCCTTCATCGTGACCGGCGCATCCGGTCAACTCGGCAGTCAGGTCATCGAGACCCTGCTGGCGCAAGGGGCCGAACCCCTCGTCGCGATCACCCGCAAGCCTGAAAAACTGGCGGCGCTTCGGGCACGCGGGGTCGATGTCAGGGCGGGTGATTTCAATGATCCGGCCACGCTTGGCGCGGCCTTCGCCGGCGGCGGGCGGCTGCTGATCATCTCGACGGACGACCTCGAGCCGGGCAAAAGGCTTGCCGCGCATCGCAACGCGATCTCGGTCGCCCAGAAGGCCGGTGTGTCGCATATCGTCTATACCTCGCTCACCAATCCCGATGAAAGCAGCCCGATCACCTTTGCCGCCGATCACCGCGAGACCGAGGCGCTGATCAAGCAGACCGGGATCCCCCACACGATCCTGCGCGACTGCCTTTACACCGATCTTTTTCTGATGAGCGCGCCGCAGGCGATCGGCGCGGGGGCGCTTTACGCTGCGGCAGGCGACGGCAAGGCGGGCTATGTCACGCGCGCCGATTGCGCCCGCGCCGCCGCCGCGGCCCTGTTGACCGAGACCGGTTCGACCGTGCGCGACATCACCGGGCCCGAGGCGGTCAGCCATGCGGAGGTCGCCGCGATCCTGTCCGAAGTTGCCGGGAAGGAAATCCCCTATGTCCCGATCACGCGCGACGCCCTGGTTGAGGCGATGGTCAGGAATGGCCTGCCGGAGTTCATGGCGGATGTCTTCTCGTCCTTCGACGTCGCGATTGCCAAGGGATATATGGACGTGGCCTCGGATGACGTAGAAGCGTTGACCGGGCATAAGGCGCAGTCGGTCCGGGATTTCCTGCTGGCCAGCAAATCCGCACTGACCGGCCAGGCGTAAACGGCACTCACGGAGGTCCTGTCATGCTGAAGATACCACCGCGCGAAGGGCCAAGGCCCGTCACCACGCCTTGCGCCCCGCACACGCAGATCAGTCAGAACCCGGATGCCGCGATGTTTCGGGCATTCAGGGACAGGGCCTTCGATTTCCCCTTTGTCACCCGCCAGCCCTCGATGATCTCGGTTCCGGGGGCCGAGGCGCTCTGCCTCGAACATGGGCATGGTTGCGGCTGCCGCGAGGCTTTCATGATCGGCAATGAGTTCGCCCATGTCCATCCGCCGCAGGACGGCAGCCTGCACATGATGCTGCCCCAGGATGCGGTGCCGAAGATCGTCGATCTGGGCTGGGCAGAGCCGCATCCGATGGCCGCGGCCGGCGTGATCCCGTCAACCGCGGTGATGGTCTACGCGCCAAGGAACAGCGCGGAAATCGAAACCGTTCTCGATCTCCTGCGACTGTCTTTTGATTTTGCGTGTGGGAAACTCGGACGGGTCGACAGCTTCGTCCTTTAGCAGGTCGCTGAAATAGTAGCTGAGCCGGAACGCTTTCCCGTCATCAGGTCCGGTTCGACTGATGGGTCATGTCTGTCGGCGCGTCCGCGGCTCGCTCCTGGGTCCATCTTTCCCTTCATGCCCCCAGCAACCGTGGTAGCCGGGCAAGATTGTTGGCGGCCATGGTCAGGATGAACCGCGACCGGACGCGTTCGATGCCGCGATACATGGTCTGTGCCATGCCGCCGACGGTTTTGGCCCAGCCGAAGGCCTCTTCGATCTTCTTTCGGTGCCTGATCGACAGGGCGTATCCCTCATGCCGGGTGGTTCGGCCGTCGATTGCCGAATGTCTCGTCTTCCGAGCGACATGCGGTGTGACGCAGGCCTGCCGGAGATCGGAAACTAACCCACCTGCGTCATATCCCTTGTCGGCGCCCAGCGTCAGCCGCCGGGTTGATCCTGGGGACTGGCGGTGGATCATGTCCAGTGCTGCCTTTCGCTCGGCGTAGCCGTCGGCCCGGGTCAGGTCGCCCTGCACAATCAGCCCGTTTCGGTTCTCCATCAGCGCATGGCCCATGAAGCACAGCATGGCGCCCGTGCCGGGGGATTTCTTGTAGAGCCGCGCGTCCGGGTCTGTGGTCGAGGCATGGGTGGCGTTGGACCGCTTCTCGCCCCGGAAATCGGCCTCGGCATTACGGTGGGGTCTGGCGTTTCGGGGCATCGGGTCAGTCTCGGCGGGGCTGTCGAAGGGCTCGGTCTCGGGCTTGGTGTCGGGAGCGGGCGGATCGCCCGGCCCGTCATCGTCAGGTGGGGTCGCCTCGGCCTTCGGCTGGAAGCTCTTCATCGATGCCCATGCCTTGACCAGCGTACCATCGGCCGAGAAATGCTCGTCCGACAGCAGCGGCGCGACCTCGCGATGCGCCAGGATCGCTGCCATCAACTTTCGCGACATCTCCGTCGTCAGCAGCCGGTCCCGGTTCTTCGTGAATACGGTTGGCACCCACACGGGGTCGTCAATGCCCACCCCCACCATCTTCCTGACAGAGGTGATGAATCATGTTCTTCATTCGGCGTCGAGGCCCGACTATTTCAGCACCCTGCTCTCATGATCGCTGTCAAGCCATTGTTCCGGTTGCTCCGGGTGCAGCACGATGGAGATGCGCAAGGTAGGAGACGGAACTGAGACGACGGTTGAGCAAGCTCTCATGCGCGGATTGGTTACCGCATGACCGTGGTTTCGTCCTGGGGCTGCCTCGTTCTAAGAAGCGAGCGTCGACTGTGTCGGCTCATAACAGGGCACGAGGGTTCCCCACCGCGTTCCGTCCCCAACCTTGCGCATCGGCAGGATCGAGGCGCGTCTTCTTCTCAAGCCTGAGCGGCGCTGTTGCAACTGGAAGAAGCCGTCACCGCACGAGCGATCGCCCAGATGAAGCCGACCATCTCACGCGCAATGGCGGTGGTAACGACCACCTTGGCCTTCCCTGCCGCCATCAGATGCCGGTAACGCTGGCACATTCGCAGTTGCCCTTTCCAGGCGATGTCGCGTGCCGCCTTGGGCAAAGCTTCAAGCCGGGCGTAAAGCTTCGGACTGACACGCGCCTGCATCCGGTAGCTCCAAGCCCCTTCAATCAGCGCCCGTCGGGCAAGTCCGCTGCCGGCCTTGGTGATCCCGCCGCGTCGTACGCTGTTGCCGCTGGAATGTTCGGAGGGCGTAAGCCCCAGATAGGCCATCAGCTGTCGCGGATTGTCAAAACGATGGAAATCCCCGACCTCAGCCACCACCGTCACCGCCACGATGAAGGCCACACCCCTCATCGCCTGAACCGCTTCCACCACCGGCGCGAGGGACCAGCTTGGCAGCAGGTTGGCGATCTGACCAGTCAACCTTTCTACCCGCGCCTCAGCGTCCGTGACGGCATCGACATAGTCCTGGAACACGATCTGTTGCGCCGGATGGTGAAAGCGCACCGTTGTCAGCCAGCGGCGATAGGCTACTGTCCAGCCTTTCTTGCCGGGATAGATGCGGCCGTGGCGCAGCAGAAGGCCTTGCAGATGCTGTCGTGCCTTGCCGACGACGCGCACGGCTGTCGCGCGTGCCCGGACCAGATCGCGCATCGCTTCATGGGCCGCATCCGGCACCCAGACGGCCGTCAACTCGCCAGCCCGGTGCAGCTTCGCCAGCATCACCGCGTCCCGACGGTCCGTCTTCACCCGATCGCCCTTCTTCACAGGGATGAGGGAAGGGGCAACCACGATGCAGTCATGTCCCAGTTCAACAAGCTGGCGGTGCAAGCCGTAGCCACATGGTCCAGCTTCATAGCAGAAATGCAGGTGACGCCCATCAGCGCTCAGCTTCTCAACCAGCTTCCGGATGTGGTCCGGGCGGTGTGGAATTGTCCCCCAGTGGCGGACCTCGCCGCCACGCTCCCCCTGTGCGACCGCGACCGATATCGTCGCCTTGTGGACATCCAGCCCGATGAACATGCTACTCTGCATTCGGTCTCTCCCCCATTCTTGAGGCTCGGCACCAGCCAATCTGGTGCAACCCTCGAACGGAGAATGCCGCGGGAGAGGCCGCCGACCCAGTCAGCTCACAGCCCGATCATGGGGTCTAAAGGGTGGGTGGTTTGGCGTCGCAGGTTTGAGTCCCGCCATCCCGCGGTCCAGCATCAGGGCGCGTGGCGGGAGGGCTGGAACAGGAGACGCCGCGCCAACTCGCGGAACCAGCCGTAGACCGTCAGCCAATGGCCGACGTGGACATGCAGCGTGCGCCCTCGAAAGCGCCGAAAAATGGGTGCCCATCGCGCACATTCGACGCACCACCCCTTTTTGCAAAACGCTGAAATCATCGACTCCACTTTGAAATAGGCCCTCCGTCGCAGTGCGAGGCCGGACAAGTGCCCGTCACCATCAGGATCCACAGCAGGTCGGGCGCTTTTGTGCCGCCTTGACAAATCATATCGCTAGCCATATAAAGGCAGGGTATCAGCAGACGAGGATAAGATGAACACACTGTATTCGACCGTGGTCACCGCCACCGGCGGCCGCAAAGGCAAGGTCAGAAGCGACGATGGGCTGCTCGTCCTCGATCTCGCGATGCCGCGCAGCCTTGGAGGCAAGGGCGGCGCCACCAATCCCGAACAGCTTTTCGCGGCCGGTTATGCCGCCTGCTTCGGCAATGCGGTGATTCATGTCGCCCGCAAAAAGGACCGCGCGATCAGGGATGAGGATGTCGAGGTGGCGGCCAACGTCGGCCTGATGCCGAACGACAGCGGCGGCTTTGCGCTGGCCGTCGCGCTGGATGTCACACTGACCGGCGTAGATCAGGCGACGGCCGAGGCGATCGTAGATGAGGCGCATCAGGTCTGCCCCTATTCCAACGCGACCCGTGGCAATGTCGATGTCGCGCTGAGCGTGAAGACGCGATGAACGACGCCCGGCACGCAGCCGATGCCGAAGACCGGCTTCGCCTCGACCGCCAGATCTGCTTTCCGCTCTACGCGGCCACGAACCTGATTCAGAGGCTGTATCGGCCTTTGCTGTCTCCGCTTGGGCTGACCTATTCGCAATATCTGGTGCTGCTCGTGCTGTGGGAGCGCGGCAGCGCCACGGTCGGCGAATTGCGCGACTGCCTCCATCTTGATGCAGGGACCATCACCCCGTTGCTGCAGCGCATGGAGCGGGGCGGTCTTGTGACCCGCAGCCGGGACCGGCAGGACGAGCGGCGGGTGATCGTTGCATTGACCCCGCGCGCCACCGTCCTGCACGAGGAGGCCCGGCAGATTCCCGAAACGCTCGCAGCCCGAATCGGTCTGGAGGACGCGCAGGGCGCGGAACTGCACGACCTGGCCACATCGCTTGTCGGGCGGCTGCAAACCGCCCTCGAGCAGTGACCGAACAGCAACCGCGCCGCGACTGTCAACGCACGGCGCGAAACCATCAATCCTACAAGACGAGGTATCTCATGACCGACCAAACCCTGCCCCGATTTTCCGCCGACAACGGTCTGCGCTTCCGGACGATGGGCGATTCCGGCCTGTTCGTCTCGGAACTTTGCCTCGGGACCATGACCTTTGGCGGCGACGAAGACATCTGGGGGCTGATCGGCCAGGTGCAGCAGGAACAGGCCGACGAGTTGATGAAGATCGCGCTGGAGGCCGGCATCAACTTCATCGACACCGCCAACATCTACGGCCACGGCGGCAGCGAACGTATCGTCGGCCAGTCTCTGAAAAATCTCGGGGTCCGCCGCGAGGATGTGGTGCTGGCCACTAAGGTGCTGGGGCCCATGCGCGAAGGCCCCAACGCCCGCGGCGCATCCCGCGGCCACATCCTCAGCGAATGCAAGGCCAGCCTGGAGCGGCTGCAGACGGACTATATCGACCTCTACCAGATCCACGGCTTCGACCCGGCCACGCCGATCGAGGAGACGCTTGAAGCCCTGAACACGTTGGTTCAGCACGGCCATGTGCGGTATGTGGGTCTGTCAAACTGGGCGGCCTGGCAGGTGATGAAGGCCATCGGCATCACGCGGGCGCGCAACCTGTGTCCGATCCTGTCGCTTCAGGCATACTATACCCTTGTGGGTCGCGACCTCGAACGCGAGATCATTCCGATGCTGCAATCGGAAAAGGTCGGGCTGATGGTGTGGAGCCCGCTGGCCGGCGGTTATCTGTCGGGCAAATACGAAGGTCCCGATGCATCCGAGGAAAACCGGCGCGCCAAGTTCGATTTTCCGCCCGTTGATCGCGAACGGGGCGCCGCCGTCATCGCACGGATGCGCGACATCGCCGCCGGCAAGCAGATCGACGGCGAGCCTGTCAGCGTCGCCCAGATCGCCCTTGCCTGGCTGTTGCACCAGAAGGCCGTGACCAGCGTCATCATCGGCGCCAAACGCGCCGATCAGCTGAGGGACAATATCCGCGCCGCGCAGCTCCGCCTGTCCGATGACGAGTTGGCGGCCCTCGACGAGGTCAGCCGCCTGCCCGCGGAATATCCCGGCTGGATGATGCAGATGATGGCGCAATACCGCGACCACCGGGCGGACTGACGCCTCTCGCCGACCCATGGGGACGGCATCACCGATCTGCCCTGCGGAGCGGGACACACCCCCTATCCCGGACCGGGGCGATCGCCCCGATCCCTTATCAGGAGACACAGATGTTATCGCTTGAGACCCAGAACCTCGCCCTGCCGGTTCGCCACGACCGATACCCGGCGATCGATCCGCGCACCACGCTGAAGGACACGGCGGCGGGCAAGGTTGTCTTCATCGCCGGCGCATCGCGCGGGATCGGTCAGGCCACTGCCGTCGCCTTTGCCGAGGCAGGCGCACGGGCCATCCATCTTGTTGCAAGATCAAAGGATGCCCTGGAAGAGACCCGCGCACATGTCACGCAGGTCAATCCCGATACGGCGTGCACCGTTCATGTCTGCGACGTAACCGATGCCGCGCAGGTCGCGGAGGCCGTCGATGATTGCGTCGCGCAACACGGCGCCATCGATGTGGCAGATGCCAATGCGGGCTATCTCGGGCCGTGGGTGAGGTTTGCCGAGACCGATCCGGACGGATGGTGGCGCACGTTCGAAATCAATGTGAGAGGGGCCTATCACGTCGCCCGATACGCGATCCCCCATCTTGCAGAGAGCGCGAAGCGCCACGCCGTGCAAGGATCGAGCGGGGGTCACCTGATCCTTCTGTCGTCGATCGGGGCGCAGATGCTCGTGCCCGGCGCGTCGGACTATCAGACATCGAAGCATGCGATCAATCGGCTTTGCGAGTTCGTCCAGACCGATCATGGCGAAGATGGCGTCAAGTGCTTTGCCATCCATCCGGGCGGCGTCGCCACGGAGCTGGGCAAATCCATGCCCGAAGCCATGCACGGCTACCTCAACGATTCCCCGGACCTCGCAGCGTGTTTCGCCGTCTGGCTGTGCTCGGGCGCGGCTGACTGGGCAGCGGGGCGTTACCTCAGCGCCAACTGGGACGTCGAAGCGCTGGTCGGGATGAAGTCTGCGATTCTGGACCGCGATCTGCTGGTCAACCGGCTCCGCGCCGAGACCTGACCGCCCATCCGCAAAACGCCGCGCGGATCATCGCGCGGCGTTTCCGTTCAGCCGTTGCCGCTAACGCGGACCTTGAAAGCGCCGAGGCCGCTGCCAGCCCCCGGCGCAGGTTCTTATGCCGGCATCGCCAGAATGTCGGGGTGCCGCGATTGCCCCGCCTTGATCCAGACCTGCGCGCCGGCGGGACCGACCGATGCGGACAGCGCCCGCCCCGCGGGCAGGCGCGCCCAGCTCAGCGCCGTGCACGGTTCGCCGTCGATGCGCAGCTCGCCCGAGATGACCAGCAGCTCGAGACCCTGCCGATTCTCGACCGTGATCTCGGCCCCGGCGGACCAGTCCTCGATCGAGACCCGTTCGGCGGCGTCCTGAAACAGCAGCCGCGCCGCAGCGGCCCCGGGGCGCGGCGGGAGAGCCTGCCCTTCGCCGGGCCAACGGACGATCTGCGCCTCGTCGCCACGGCGATGCTGCCAGAGGCGGACGAAGATCGTGCAGCCTTCCGCAGCGGCCGGGCTATGCGCCGTGCCGGGCGGGTTGCGGAAATACGACCCGGCCGGATAGTCGCCATGCTCGTCCTGAAAGACGCCCTCGAGCACAAGGATTTCCTCTCCCCCGTCATGGGCGTGTTCGGGAAAGGCGCTGCCGGGCGCATAGCGCACGATCGAGGTCGCCCGCGCGACTTCGCCGCCTTCGCGGTAGAGCATCCGGCGATCGACCCCGGCGGCGGGGCTCGGTGTCCAGTCGAGGCGGGCGGCGTGGAAAATGACAGGCTCATCAAGATCGGCGTTCAGGCGCATGGCGCGTTCCTCTGGCTGGTGGGTGGGTGATCGAGCCGCGCGACGAGCGCGGCGGTTCCGCGCAGGGCGGCTTCGTGCGCCCCGGCGAGATAGCCCGGAAACTCGAGACTGGTCTCCGATCCGATGAGGTCGAGCCGCCCGGTCCAGTCCCCTTCGATCCAGGGGCGGCGCGCGGGCGCGGGATGCGCGCCGTCGGTCAGATCGAAGGGCGTGGCTGTCAACGGATCGGCGGCCCAGTCCTTGTAATGGGTGGCGACGGGCTCGGCCGCGGCGGCGCCGAAGAGCAGCGTCAACTGTCGCAAGGCGGCGGCGATCAGCGCGGCTTGTCCGGCGCGCGCCCTTTTCTGCGCAGGAACGCCGACGAAGCCGAACAGGGCCGGGCGACTGTCGGCCGTGGTCGCGTCGTGGATTTCGACCAGAGGACCGACCTGGCTGCGCGCCGCGCCGGACAGGCCGGCTGCGCGCCAGAACGGCCGGTCATAGACGGCCACGACCTTGGCATGTGGCGCCATCCATGTCGGTGTGCTGCGCCAGAGGCGGAGGATGGCGGGCGGCAAAAGCGGATCGAACGCGATGCCGCTGGCCGCAAGGCGCGGCGGCAGGGAGAGCAGGACATGGGACGCAATCAGGTCGCAGCCATCGTCGATCCTTACCGTAACGCCGTTGCGGCCAAGGGTCAGGGCTGTCGCGCGCGCGTTCAGCCGCACGCAGCGATCGGGCAATTCGGCGGCCAGGCGCGCCGTCAGGGCCGCCATGCCGCCCGCCAGCCGCATCGAGGCCGGCTCCTGTCGCAGCCCGGGATGGCGCTGCGCCGGACCCTGTCCACGCTGGAACAGCAGATCCCCTGTCTCCCATTGGGCAAAGGTCTCTGCCCCGATCCCGCGGACATGCTCGGCGAAGTCCGGTTGCATCGCGGGCCAGAACCACGACGGCCCGAGGTCGAACCCGTCCACCGTCAGGATGCGGCCACCCAGTCGCGCGCGGGCCTCGATCAACTGAAACGCGACGCCGGCGCGATGCAGCGCGCGCGCCGCGATCAGCCCGGCAAGTCCGCCGCCGATGATCACAACGGGGTGGATCATCTTTCCCCCCGGTCTTTGCGGGGCGGCGCGCGGCTGCCCCAAGCGGTTCACGGTCGACCGGCGGTCACGCCGCCATCGACGGGCAGGACCGCGCCGGTGATCCATGACGCCTCCTCAGAGGCGAGGAACAGGATCGCCTCGGCCACGTCGCGGGGCTGGCCGTTGCGGCCCAGCGGGTGGAAGGCGTTGAAGCCCGGCAGGACTTCGGCCACCTGCGCCTCGGACATGAAGGTGTTGTAAACGGGCGTCTCGACCACGGCCGGCGCGACGGCGTTGATGCGGATCCGGTGCGGCGCGAGTTCGATGGCGAGGTTGCGCACCAGGGCATGCACCCCCGCATTGGCGGCGGAATAGGCGGCCGAGGGCGTGGCGCCGACGGCCTGGATCGCCCACATCGACCCGGTCTGCACGATCGCGCCGCCCTTGTCCTTCATCGCCCCGGCCGCAGCCTGCGCCGTGAAGAACTTGCCCTTCAGGATCGTGTCAAGGAACCAGTCGTATTCCGCCTCGGTCAGGTCGAGGAAGGGCTTGGGATTGAAGACGCCCGCATTGTTCACCAGCACGTCCAGCTTGCCGAAGCGCGCCAGCGCCAGATCGACCAGCGCGGCCCCGGTGGCGGGGTCGGCGATGTCGCCCGCCGAAACGGCGACCCGGGCGCCGCTGGGGTCGATTTCGCGCGCAGCCGCCTCCAGCTTGGCGAGGTCACGACCGCCGAGCACGACCGACGCGCCCTCGGCCGCAAAGCGCGCGGCCGTCTCCTTGCCGATGCCGGATCCGCCTCCGGTGATCGCGACAATCTTGTCCTTGAAGCGCATGATTATTCTCCGTCTATCTATCAGAAGGTAGTCTCTTGATAGGCGTTGCGCGGCGGCTTCGCAAGATCTATCTATCGCATGATAGGTCCGCCGGAGCCGCCATGAACGACACCACCACAGCCATCATCGACGCCGCCGAAGCACGCATCCGCAGGGGCGGCTACACCGGCTTCAGCTTTCGCGATCTGGCGGCAGACGTCGGCGTGAAAAGTGCCAGCGTCCACTATCACTTCCCGACCAAGGAGGCGCTCGTCGCGGCCGTGGCCCGGCGCTACCGCGAACGCTTCCTCACCGAGGCGGACCGCGACATCGCCGCAGGCGAGGACGTGGTGGCCGTCTGGAAGGCGGGGTTTCTGCGCGCGATCCGCTCCGATGGCGGGATGTGCCTGTGCGGCGTGCTTGGCGCCGCGGCGGGCGCCCTGCCGGACGCGGTGCGCTGCGAGGCGCGCGCGTTCTTCGAGGCGGGTCTGGCGCAAATGACGGCAAACGGACTTTCGCCGGCGCGCGCCGTGCAAGTGCTCGCCGTGCTGGAAGGCGCGATGCTGCTCGCCGTCGCTCTCGACAGCCCCGCCGCCTTCGACGACGCCGCGGCGATCCTCGACCCGACGTCCGACTGACCGCCGGGTACGGCCTACGTACGCGCGGCACGCTTGTCGAGCGCGGGTTCGTTGATGAGCAACTTGCCGGTCCCGCGCTCGACTAGCTGCAGGCGATCTCGGCGGGTGAGAAATTCGGCCATCGCCAGGCATCCTCCAGCACCTTGCGCCAATGGTCGTAGAACGTCGTGCTCATGGGAAAACTCCGGAAACGAGTTTCCGGCCCCTCGCAGGGCTCGGCGCCTGCGCCGTTCGGGAAGGTCCACTGGACCTTCTCGTCTGCCTTTCAGGCAGACCACGGCTCACCCCGCCACGAGGGGGTGTCATTGCGGGCTGATGAATGGGGTTGGGGCGCGGCTACGGGTCGCCGCCGAAGATCTTGAGCTTGATAGCGATGCCCGCGAGCAACGCCAGCATGACGCCGGTGGTGATCATGCGGACGGCGGTCTGCATCGCCGTGCGCCGCACCAGCCGGATGCAGTCGACCAGGGAGCGCAGATCGCGGATGTCGAGCGCGGCCTCGTCGCCGTCGAGGCCGACATCGGCGAGCGCGCGCTTGGCGCCTTCCTCGGCGGCCCGCGTCAGGATCGCCTCGAACTCGGCATCGGGCATGCGCACGAAGCCCTCGGATCGGGGTGGTGTCATTGGATCCTCCTTCCGCCGCTCAGCCGATCTTGCAGCCCCAGAAGGACGTGTGGTCGGCCGCGAAGTAGCCGTCCGCGACCCGGAAATACCCCTGCAGCTCGACGGTGTCGCCTGCGGTGAGGGGCACCATTGTCTGCAGCCAGATCGCGGTGGCGAGCGAGACGTGGGTGGCGGAGATTTCGCCGAGGGAGCCGCGGATTTCGGTGGTGCCGTTCAGCACCAGCCGCCCGCGCATCCGCGCCGTGGCGCTGGCGTTGATCTTGTAGAGCAGCGTCGCGCCGAAGAGGTAGGTGCCGTCGACTGGTGCCACGAAGTGGTTGTTCGCGGCGTCGAACGCGCCCTGATCGTTGGTGTCGGTGTTGTTGAGGCCAATCTTGGTCCAGGTTCCGACGCCGACATAGTTGTCGTAGTTCGTGTACGCCTTGAAGCGGGGCAGCCGGGGCTGATCGACGATGCCGCTCGCGTTGTCGACGCTGAGCCCGTCGAAGAAGGTGCTGCCGTCGGCCGAGACTGCGAGGCGGAAGCGGTCGGAACCGAACAGCCCGACCAGCGCCTTGGTCACGAAGCCGGTCTGCAGGGTCAGCCCGAGATCGTCGCCCGCAGCCTCCTTGTTCATGGTGTAGAAGAGATCGCCCGTCCCACCCTCGGCCACGGTCTTCGCGGTCCAGAGCGCGGCGTTCAGCTTGGCTGAGAACGGGTTCGAGGCGTCCGCTGTCGTGCCGAGCCCCAGGAGCGCCATGTTCTGCAGCGCCGCTGGTGTGGTCCCGATCCAGCTCGCGCCGTCATAGACCAGGAGCAGGCCTTCGTCCTCGACCCAAGCACGCCAGCCTGTTCGTGGTGGAAGGCGCAGCCAGGCGCCATCGGTCCAGAGCGCAACGTTCAGGTCCCAGCCAGCCCAGTCGCCCGTCGCGCCAGCGCCGACGATGTAGCGGTCGCCATCCGCGGGGCTGCCGGGCGGCGCTGTCAGATCGCGGTCTAGGACCGAGAGCTGGACGAGCCCGTCGAGGATCCGCAGCGCTTCGTTGTGGGTGACGTGCTTCTGGGCCTGCGCCGCCAGGATGTAGGGCAGCAGCAGATGGGTCGTGGCGTCGGACATGGGGTCCTCACAAGGTCAGCGTGACGGTTTTCGGCGCGCCCCGCCCGACGAGGGCGGAAAGCTGGAAGATGCGGATCGTGAGGCTTTCGCCAGGGCCGAGTGGCGCGCGCCAGTCGGCGGTCTGCTGAGCGGCGGTGTAAGCGGCACTGGTCGTGGACACGCTCAGCACCCGCTTCACGGCTGTGCCGTCGAGGATCTCGACCTCGTAGGCCTCCAGTTCTTCGGCGAGCGGCACCTCGAGCCCGCTCCAGCTGTCGGCCGCGAGCGCGCGGGACCGGCGCGTCCAGCGAATGGTGAGATTGCCGGGCGAGCGCGGCCTGCGCCAAGGCTGCTCGACATGGGCGACCGAGAACGGCCGCAGCCCGACGCCCTCAGGCGTGAAAGTCTGCGCCACATAGGTCTCGTCGCTGACCGGACGGCTCGCGGGGCCGACGCGCCAGTTCCACGGGATCCCGAGATCGGCCTCGGCGATGGGCAGTGAGGCGAGGCTGTCCTCGAGCAACACCACCCGCGCGCCTGCCGGAGCCGGGTTGCCCATCGCGCCCTCGGTGCCGCGCTGACCGCGCAGCAAGCGGGTCAGCCGGTACCGGCCCTCGGCGATCAGTTCCGCCGCGCCCGCCTGCACGATCTCCCAGACGCCGGGCGCGTTCTCGATAGCCAGCGCGTTCGCCCCACCGAACAGCGTCAGGTCGGTGACGCTCTCCAGCGTGCCGGTCAGCAGATCGACCACCAGCGCATTGCCGTGGTCGAAGCGCGACGTCGGCCCCGCGAAGAAGTCCGAGACCAGCGCGCCAATCCGGGCGCGGCTGCCGAAAATGGTCAGCAACTCGAAGCCATCGGTCGAGGGGCTGCGGAACACCGCGATCTCCCCCGGCCAGGGAACCGCGTGCGCAGCGACCAGCGGCCGGTGCGCGGGCTGGTCCTCGGTCAGCTGCGGCAGGTCTATCAGCACCGCATCCGGCGCGCCGAACACGACCGCCCGCGTCAGCGAGGCCGCGCGGGGATCGCCGGGCGGCAGATCATAGGTCGCGCGATCCTGGCGAACGGCCTCGATGCCGCGCGCCTCGGCGTCGGCGATGGAGACCAGCCGCAGATCGACCAGCCGCCCGTCATGCTCCAGCCGGATCGCGTCGGCCGGATCGAGCGCGAGCCGTGAGGGCGGCAGACGGAACGCCGCCGTCTCGCGGCCCACCCACGCCTCCATCAGCGCGCGTCGGCAGCGGCGCTCGGCCTCCTCGGGCGGAACGGCCATCGGGAAGGACTCGGAGGCGATCCGGGTCGTGTCCACGGTGATGCGGCGCGCCTCGACGAGGGCCGCGTCGTAGTCCTCGTCGGCCCGCGCTACCTGCCATTTCAGGGCCTGCGGCAGTTCCGTCTCCTGGCCCCGCGTCAGTTCCAGCACGTCGCCCTCACGAGGGGCGACCAGATCGTCGGGTGCGAGGGTGGCGACGGAGGCCCGCCCGCGCATGACGAACCGGATCACCCCCTCGGTCTCCACCGCGTCGAAGCCGAAATGCCGCGACAGCGTGGTGATCGAGGCGCGCGGGCTTTCGAGCGCGGTGATGGCGTAGCCCTCGACCGCGCCCCAGAGGCCGGTGACGTCGATGCGATACTCGGGCAGCCCGGCGCGCAGGCAGAGGTGCCGCACGAGCGCGGCCAGCGACACCGCGCCGAGCCGCCCGGTCAGCCAGTGCCCGAGCCGCCAGTTCGCGCCGTCCGTCCAGACGTCGGTCAGCGCCGGGAAGAACGGATAGGGCCGCGCGTCCCAGGTCCAGGCGGCGCATTCGGGCACATGAACCATCCGGCCGCCGTAGACCGAGGACAGCGGGTTGTTCGCGGCATCGCCCCACCAGAGATACGTCGCCTCGAGATAGGCGCGCTGGATCGCGTCATCCCGCCAGCCCCGCGAGAAATGCGGCGTGAAGCTCTCCGACGACTTCGGGTCGAAGAAGACGTTTGGCTGGTTGGTGCCCCGGTCGATGGCGGGACAGCCGAGCTCGGTGAACCAGATGGGCTTGGACTGCGGAGCCCACGCCGTCGGTGTCGCGCTCTCGACCCCGCCCGGGCGGTTGTAATGCGGGGTCGACCACCAGGCGCGCAGATCCTTGTAGCGGAAGACCCATGGCTTGCTGGCGGCGCCATCGCTGATCGCGGTGCGGGCCTGCGCTGAGCGGTCTGCAGCGCTGGCGTAGAACCAGTCGAAGCCTTCCCCGCCCGCGATGTTCCCCTGCAGGTAGGCGCGGTCGTAGATCGCGGGCCAGCCCTCGGCCGCGTCGAGATGCTCGAAACCGTCGCGCCAGTCGGAGAGCGGCATGTAGTTGTCGATGCCGACGAAATCGATCTCGGGATCGGCCCAGAGCGGATCGAGGTGGAAGTACACGTCGCCCGAGCCGTCGCCCGGCTGGTGCCCGAAGTATTCCGACCAGTCGGCCGCATAGCCGATCCTGGTGCCGGACCCGAGAATCGACCGCACATCCGCGGACAGGTCCCGATAGGCCTGCACCGCCGGATAGGTGCTGGCGCCCGAGCGGATCGTGGTCAGCCCCGGCATCTCGGTCCCGATCAGGAACGCATCGACACCGCCCGCCGCCGCGCAGAGATGGGCGTAGTGCAGCACCATGCGGCGCAGGCCCCAGTCGCCGGGCGTGCCTGTCCACGAAACCGTCTGGCCGGAGACGCTGAAGCTGGCGGTTGTCGCCGCGCCGAACAGCGCCGCGACCTGGTTTGCCGCCGTCGCGGTCTTGTCCACGGTCCCTGCAAACCCCGCTGCAGGCGAACAGGTGATCCGGCCGCGCCAGGGGAACGCGGGCTGGCCGGTCTCGGCGGCGTTGTCGGAATACGGGTTCGGCAGGGTGTTGCCGGGCGGCACGTCCATCAGGATGAACGGATAGAAGGTGACCCGCAGCCCGCGGGCCTTCATCTCAAGGATCGCCTGCACCACCGCGAAGTCGGACGGCGTGCCGCCGTAGACGGGACGGTCCTCTGCATCCCGGCTGACCAAGAAGGCGCTGGCGCGGCTGACGCCGTTGACCGACCAGCTGACCGGCGTCGTCGACTTGGCCGACACCTCGACGCCCGGGCGCACCTTGCACGATCCCGCCCGCAGATCGTCGCCGAACCACGCCACCACGAGACTGACGCTTTCGACCGCCGGGGCCATCGCCTGCAGCCGGTCGAGCGCGACCACCATGTCGGTCGCGTCCGGCAGCGCGTTCAGGTTCTCCGCCTGCGTCGCGCCGCCATCGGTCTTGCGGATGGCCTGCGTGGCATAGGTGAACTCGCCCGAGGCGGGGATCATGGTGACGGCGCGGGTCAGCCCCTCGGCGGTGTCGGGGTCGGCCAGCGGCCGGAATACCTCGAAGGAAAGCTGCGGCAGGCGGTTGCCGTAGGTCGAGAGCGCCAGTTCCTCGAAGACCACATAGGCCGTGCCGCGATAGGCGGGCGTGTTCGCCGCGCCCATCTTCGCCGCGATGAACGGATCGGCCGTCTGCGCCTCGTCGCCCGGATACCAGCGCCAGGTGACGCCGGAGAGGTCCATCGGCTTGCCGTCCGCCCAGATGCGGCCGATGCCGGTGATCGGGCCTTCGCAGAGCGCCACGGCGAAGCTGGCATAGTAGAGATACTCGGTGGTCTTGACCTTGCCGCCTCCGCCGCCCTTGCCGCCACCCTGCGTGGTGGTCTTCGTCTCTTCGCGGAAATCGGTCGCCCAGATGATGTTGCCGCCCATCCGCATGCGCCCATAGAGCCGCGGGATGACCACGCCTTCGGTGGCCGAGGTGATGCGCAGCGTGTCGAGCCGCGCGCCCTCGATGCGCTGGGTGGGCGCCAGCGACGAGATGATCCAGCTGTCGACGACCGAGCCGATGGTGGAGCCGATGAAGCCGCCGATGGTCGCGGCGCTCACGCCGAGGATCGCGCCGCCGATCGAACCGCCAATGGCGGCGCCTGCGGCACCGAGAACGAGGGTGGCCATGTCGAGGTCTCAGCGATGTGGGAACAGGAAAGCGAAGGCGATGCGCCGCCGCCAGGATGGGGTGAGCGGTTCCTCGATCACGCCGAGCCGCTCGTAGGCATGGAGGAAGGTGGCGGGGCCTGTAAGGATCCCGACATGCTTGGCGATGGCGCGCGGTTTCATGCGGAAGAGGACCAGCGCGCCGGGACCAGCCTCGGCGGGCGACACCTCGATCATCATGCGCCGCGCGCCCTCGGCCAGCACCTCGCGCGGCCCGGTCTCGCCCCAGTCGCGGCTGTAGGGCGGGATCGGGAACGGCTCGGGACCGGCGACTTCGCGCCAGACGCCCCGCGCCAGCCCGAGGCAATCGCAACCGACGCCTCGGAGGCTGGCCTGATCGTGATACGGCGTGCCGAGCCAGGACCGCGAAACGGATACGATTTGTTTGTTCTTCTCGGCAGTTGAGCCGTTGGCTATGTTGGTCACAGTCAGCATGAGGCTATTTTGAGACTTTCTTTTCGAGGAGCGGTTGCAGATGGCGGGTGAGAGGCACGAGGGCTTTGTGGAAAAGATCGACGCTGGTATCGGCGATCGCGAAACTCTGCCCATCGCGGCGAAGGACGCCTTGATTGCAGCTTTCTGCCACTTCAGACCTCCCGAAATTCCAGAGGTAGAACGTCGGATAGATTACATTCGCGTCTTCGATGGCGGTCGCAAAGGCGGAGTCAGCATCAAGCCCGGCAACGTAACGCTTAACTGGAGGAAGCTAATTGGATCCTTGCCCGGGATAGCACTTACCGGAGCAGGAGCGGCGACAAGCCCATGGCTTATCATTCTCGGGGCTTTGGTGATCTGGAAGGACCTCTATTCGACCTCGCAGGTTGAGTTAGGCCCACAACATGCCACCGCGATGCTGACGATGTGGAACAACCACGACGGCAGAAAGCGGATATCCGAAGAGAAAGCTCGGGAACTGACGAACGAAGCGCTTGCCCAATTCGACATGAATCGGACCAGTCCTGCGACCTTTGCAAACATAATTGACGATCTGACCCTGGCTGGCTGTGTTGAGCTGTCCGATGGGGAGATTTGGCTGCGCGAATGGATCCGACGTAGTTGGCCTTGACGAGCGAAGTACCATAGGAACAGCCGCGCCACCGGGCGCTTATTCATCATAGCACGGACCCCTCGTGCCCGCCGTCCTTGGTGGCGTAACGCAGTACGGCATCCTGGCCGGGGATATGCGGGAAGCCGCGGAAGTTGGCGGTGTTGGCGAACTTCGCGCCACAGGTATCCATGCGCTTGTCGCAACCCGCACGGATGGTGAAGCCGTCACCCTCGGCGATCGCGCGCACCGGCGCTTCGAGCAGGGTCAGCACGGCGATGCCATCCGTGACGTCATGGCCCAACACTTCGGTGCGCCGCCCCGCGTTTGCGCCGCTGGTCCATTCGAGCGTGCCGAAGGTGAACCAGCCGGAGGCGAAGCCGCCGAGGCCCGAGGCGGTGAAGGCGCGGTCACGTAGAAGATCGATGACGGCGCCCGTGCCCTTGAAGGCGGGGTCCTCCAAATCGACGCCGCAGCGCGCATCCCCCAGCGCGGCGTCACAGGTCGCCTGGAAGGTTCGCCCGACCGTCTGGCCAAGGACATGGGCGAGTGAGCGGACCTCGGCGACGAAGGCGAGCCGCCCGCGCCGGATCTGGCCGATGGCGCCGCGCCGCATCAGCACGCGCTGGCCAGTGTCGGCCCAGTTCACCCGCCAGACCTCGACCTCGGCGTTGTCCCAGCGGCCGTCGCGGATGTCGGTCTCGGTGATCCGGTCGGAGGTCAGCACGCCTTCCGCGTCCTGCGCATCGACCGAGAGGTCCGAGCCGGAACGGACCTCTGACGCGGTGAGCCCGCTCTCGGGCTCGAAGTCGGTGCCATCGAATCTGAGCGTCCGGTCGTGATCGGTGAAGCCGAAGCTCACGCCGTCGGCGCGGGCGATCCGCCAGCACCAGGCGAGAGTAGTCGTCCCCTCGTCGAGATGGGCCTGCAGGGCGGTCGAGAGGGATTTCATCGGCAGGTTCCCGTCATGCGGTCGTCGAGATCGGCGATCCAGTCCGCCCAGTCCGGCGGAACCTCCGCGACGGTCTCGGCAGCCGGCCGGGCGAGCCTCGCCTCGGCATAGGAGGCGCAGCCCGCGTCACCAGTCCCCATCGTTGCGGCGCAGCCGGTCAGCAGGATCGCCAGCGCCGCGGCCATCGCGAACCGCGTCGCGCCCGCGTTCGACGCGCTCGTTCCTGTCTTCCATCGCATCGCGTTCCGCCTCCCGTTTGCCTGTGTGCTTTCCTTCCGCGCGTCCCCAGACCCGTCCGAGGACGACGCCCCCGACCGCGCCCAGAGCCGCGATCAGCCAGATCAGGAACTCAGCCATCGTCGCGCTCCCCGCGTGCGGCGGCGACGCAGAGGGCGGCGACGAAGACGCCGAGGCAGCCGCCCATGACCAAGCCTGCGAGGAACTCAAGCATCGCCGCGGAACCCGCGCTCGATCCGGTCGCGCAGACCGATCAGGCCGAGACCGAGGAACATCAGCCCCGCAGGCGAGGCATCGCCAGAGCCGGCGAGCAGCGCGACGAGCCGGGACAGTTCCCCCAGCGGCCCGGTGGCGGGCAGCGCGATGGACGCGATGCCGGTCAGCAGAGCGAGAAGCCCTGCCCACCAGGTCAAGGAGTTGGGACGAACGTAGCGCATGGGGATCAGGCCCTCCGGATCAGGGTGGCGAAGAAGACGGCCAGCCGGGCGAGCCAGCCGGTCGGCATGTCGGGCGCAGGGTCGAGGACCGGCGGCCTCGGCAGCGGCGACCGCCGCAGCAGCGCCAGCGCCTCATCCTCGGTCAGTCGGCGGATCGGCCGCGAGAAATCCACGCGGCCTGTGCGGTCCACGGACCAGACCGGGATCGTGCCGCCGGGATAGCTGCCATGGCGAAACAGGTCGCGCTCGGCCTCCCGGCGCGGAATGATCGAGGCCGGTCGCCGCCAGTTCAGAAACGCGTCGGCGGCTGCAACGCGATTTCCGGCATTGAGATGTCGGGTCAGCGCGGCCTTCGCGATGCCCCCGGTATTGTAGTGAAAGCTGACCATCGCATCGAACTCGTGCGGAGCCAGCGGCACCTTCACTGCACGCAGGACGGCGGCCTCGTAGCGCGCAAGATCGGCGCGGAAGACCCGAAACGCCTCGCGGATCCCGGCATCGAGATCGGCGGGCATGCCGCGCGGCATGGTCGCCGGATCGGGCGGCCCGGCCGCGGCGGTGTGGCCGATGCCGAAGGTCCAGACCTGTTTCACATCGAGATAGGGCCCGGGCACGAGTCCTTCGTGCCGGACGAGGGCCAGCAGGCCCCGGTCGGTCATGTGCATGGGATTACCTCAGAAGCGAGAGGATCAGGATCAGTGCTGCGATGGCGAGACCGATGCGCAGGCGATGGGCGAAGGCCTGCCGGGGGTCGGCAGGGTCGCAGCGGAGGGAGCGCGCGAGGCGGATAAGCTCATTCATCGCCGTCGCCCTGCTTGGCGCGGCGGAGGCGGGCCAGCAGCATTTCAATGAAGGCCGGACCGAAGACGCCGACGAGATAGGCGGCCGAGCCTGCCGCCCCGCCCGCAGGGATCGCCTCGGGCGGCAGACCCATCCAGCTCGTGATCACGGCCATGGAGAGGCTGCCCATCCCGGCCGCGATCAGCCCGCCGAGGAGGATGTGCCGCAGCGCATCGCGCAGCCGCATCTTCGTGGTCAGCGCGTTCGTCGCGCCGCCGAGCGCGCCCCAGGCGGCGAGGATCACGGCGGTCGAGGCCGCGAGCTCTCGGAGCACGGCCGCAACGAAGCTGCCGGTGTCGTTCATCGCCGGATCTCCAGAAGCGGAATGGAGGTGATCGAGCCGAGCCGCTCGAGGTCGAGCGTCACGTCGAGCGCGTCGGTGTCGAAACGGACGGGCACGTCGAACTCGAAGCCCGCTGTGACGGCAACGCCAGCGCCCGGCGCGGCGCTGAAGGTGACAACGCCGGTCGTGGTGTCGACGGACCAGCCGGAGAGCTGCTCCGCGCCATCGAGGGCGATGCGCACCGTGCCGGCGACCGGCTTGGTGATCGTCCGGGTCCATATCTGGCCGCCCGAGGCGTAGCGCTTCAGCAGCTGGAAGCCGGTCGTCGTGCCGTCTCCGGTGCCGATGGGCTGGTCGGTGGGGGCTGGCACCTGCGACGGCAGGCAGGACTTGTGGTCGCCCCAATCCTTGAAGCGGAAGCCATGGAGGCGGCCGTTCCGCGCCTCAAAGAAGGCAACCACCGCCGCCAGATCGTCAGCGCGGCGGACGCCATAGGCGACATCGTAGCGGCGGCGCGAATTGGCCCAGGTTGCGTTGCGCTCCTCGTCGCCAGAGGCGAGCTCGACGATCTGCGTGCGCCGTTCCGGTCCGCCCCGCGCGCCCCGGCTGATGTCGTCTGGGAACCGGACCTCGTGAAACGCCATCACATGCCCCTCCGCCCAAGCGACACGGCGCGGGCGATGTCCGCCGCGACCTGCGTGCGGGATTGCCGGAGGCTCTCGGCGTCGCGGGCCATGATGGTGACGTTGACACCGCCGCCCGCCCCGTAGCTCTGCGCCTCCCGTCGCGACAGCACCCGCTCACCCCGCTGCAGGATCGCGGGCACCTCGTCGTGACGAAGCCCGGCCATCCCGCCGCCATGCATTCGTGGGGCGGCGGCGAAGGCCATGGTCGGGACCATGCGCGAGGGCCCGGAGGAGCCAACCATCCCGCCCGCATGCAGGACGTTGGCGAAGATGCCGCTCGCTCCAGAAAACACGCCCGAGAGCGCATTGGCGATTGGCCCGAGGATGAACCGTCGCGCCGCAAGCTGGGCGAGATCGGCCAGCAGCGAGGTGACCAAGTCGCGGAAGTTCAGCTTGCCGGTCCGCACGAACTGGCCCACCGCGTTCTCGGCAGACTGGAAGGCGCCGACAAGGCTCTGGCCGATGTCGCCACCGATCTCGCGCGCCTTGCTGGCGTAGTCCGACAGCGCCGCTGTGACGGCCTGCCAGCCGGTGACGGCAGCCTCGGTGTCGGGCTCCGCTGCAGCGGCGGCAGCCCCGGCGGCCGCACCGGCACCCGTAGCGGCGCGCCCCGCTTCACCAAGCGCCGTCTCCAGCCGCTCGGCAGCACCAGTGGCCTCGGTCAGCGCATCGGCACTGGCCTCGTCGGTAGCGCGCACGGCATCGCGAAGCGCCTGCCAGCTTTCCAGCGGCGCGCGGGCACCTTCCGCCAGATCGCGCGCGGCGCCGCGATAGAGGTTCGCGGACTCGAGCGCGCGGTTCGCCGCATCGGTCAGACCGAGATCGGGCGCGGTCAGCGGGTTGTCCTCGAAGGCCCGGTCGAACGCCGCCTGCGCCGCTGTCGTCGCCGCCGTCGCCGCACCCTCGAAGCGGTTCTCGATCTCGCCGAGATCGAGGTCGGGCACCAGCGTGATGCGGCGCTCCGACCCCAGCGCTTCCAGCCCCTGGTTGATGCCGCCAATGAAGCCGTTGATGCGCGAGACCACGCCGTTCAGCATCGCCTCGACGCCGTCGACCAGGCTGTTGGCCGCCTGGAACGCCAGATCGCCGATGGCAGCAGGCAGCAGGCCCCAGATCGCCTTGATCGCCTCGTAGGCGCCCTCGAACGTGTTCGCGGCGGTGTTGCCGAAGCCCACGACGCTTTCGATGGCGCTCTGCATGCCGGAGGCGGCGTCCGCCTTCAGGTCGAAGAACATCGCCGTGGCGGCTGCACCCGCCGCAGCGGCGCCCATGCGGATCCGCTCCCAGACCTCGACCGCGAGGTCCTTCAATAGCGACATCGCCTCGCCAAAGCCGCCCGCGCCGGACACGAGGCGGGTGAACTGATAGACGAGCTCGCCCGCGCCGACGATCAGCGCGCCTATGCCGGTGCGGATCAGCGCCCCGCGCAGGACGGCCAACGCCGTGGCGAGGCCCCGCACGGAGAGCGCCGCCGCAGCCATGCCGGCGACCCAGCGGCCCGCGAGGAAGGCCGCGAAGGTGGCGGCATAGGTCGTCAGGCGGCCGATGTTTTCGAAGAGCCCGCGGATCGCGATGCCGAGCGGCCCGGTGCGGCTGGCCACCGCCGCCATGGCGTTGGCGACAGCTTCCAGTGCGGGGGCCGCTGCGACCGCCAGCTGGTTCGAGAGCCCGCGCCAGATTAGCCCCAGCCGCGAGATCGCGTCGTTGGTGCGCTCGATCTGGTCGGCATCCTGCTCGGAGACCACGACCCCGAAGGCAAGCACGTCCTCCGTCGCCTGGCGCAGCGTCGCGGTGTCGATCCGCGACATGGCGATGGAGCCTTCCTCGCCGAAGAGCTGGCCCGCGACCGCCGCGCGCTCGGCGGCGGGCACGAAGCTCTCGATGGCCGCGTTGATCGCACCCACACGCTGGTCCAGCGGCAGCGCGATCAGGTCGGTGGCGGACAGGCCCAGGCGATCGAGCGCGTCGGCGGCGGGACCGGTGCCGGCGGCCGCTTGGCTCAGCCGCCGCGTCAGGTCCTTTGTGGCCTGCTCGATGCCCGACATCGACACGCCAGCGAGTTCGCCCGCACGCTCGAGCGTCTGGATCGAGGCGACGGTGGTGCCGAGGGATTGCGCGAGCTTGGCCTGCGCGTCCACCGTCTGGAGGCCGGAGCGCACCATCGCGACGCCCGCCGCCGTGGCAGCAGCCACTGCAGCAGCAGCGGCCACGCGCACCCGCCGCGAGAAGGCCGCGAGCCGGGCGTTCGCCGCCTCCATCTCGCGGCTCAGCCGTCCGAAGCCGCGCGACCCGGCTTCGCCCACGCCTTCCAGCTCGGCGCGCACCTGCCGTCCGCCCACGGCCGCGAGGCGGACGCTGACCCTCTTCTCAGCCATGGGGGTGATCCATCTGTTCGTTGAGTTTGGCGACCATCACTGCCTCGATGACGGGCAGCAGTTCGGCCATGGCGAGCGGCGGCACGCCGAGGGCGTTCCCGAGCGCCAGCGCCGAAGATATGTCCCAGCCGATCACGGCGCCGGGCAGCACGCGGAGCTGTCCACCGAGGCGGCCGACAAGGTCCCAGACTTGCCAGCCGTCATAGGTCAGAGGCCGGTTCAGCCGCGCCGGGCAGTCCGGGCAGGCTTGCGCGCAGGCTTCGCAGTACCGCTCGCCCCCGCCGAAGGACCATTCGGCGAGAGCGCGGAGGCGTTTTTTTCCTGTTCCAGCAGCAGGCCCTTCGAGACATAGGTCAGCTGGAACGCCTCGAAGATCGGCCAGACGTCGAGCAGCGCATCGATGGCCTCCGGGCTGGGATCGATCGGCTTGCCGTCCGCATCGCCGATGCCCTCCCAGGCGAGCACCGCCCGGCGCGCCAGCGCCTTGGCGAAGGCGACCGCGCGCTCCTCATCGGAGGCGTCCTCCGGTACCGCCTCAACAACCGGATCGCTGCGCGTCGCGACCATCAGGGCGGTAGTCAGCGGGCGCAGCTGCACCCGGACGCCGGGGACGAGTTCGTGCCAGCGCGGCGCGTTGGTCAGGTCGAGCGTCAGCATGTCAGTAGGTCTCCACGTCGTTCACGAGGGTGGCGGTGCACATCCGGCCGACGACGCTGTCGCGGGCGGCCTGCCAGTCGAAGGTCGCCTGCACGCCCTGCGGTCCGGAAATCTCGATGCGCGGGCGCGGCAGGTAGACGGCGTGCACAGTGAAGGTGAAGCTCTCGCCGGACGGCAGGACGTAAGCGAATTCCATCTCGCAGGCCTCGCCGTTGATCGCCTGCGTCACCAGCGTCTGGTCGGCGAAGCGCACCTCGATCCGGCCGGTCAGCGCGGCGATGGACGGGTCCGCGCCGTCGATGCGCCCGTCCGAGCGAATGGTCTCGATCCGGTCGAGGTTGTTGGCGTAGGTGATCTCGGCCGAGACCACATTGCCGAGCGGCGAGCCGTTGCGCGTGATTGCCCCGTTGAAATGTCCGAACCGCTTCAGCTCCAGCGCTGCGGGCGTTCCTGCGCTCGTGGTCGTGCCGACCGTCTCGCCCTGCGCCACCAGCCGCGCGGTAGCCGTCAGCAGGCCAGACCGCTGCATCTGCCATGTGATCTGGTCGAGCACGCAGCCCGAGTACATCGCATAGCGGGGCACCTCGGGCATGCCGGTCTCGATCGACATGCTGGGCAGCGTCCAGGAGCCCGACTGGAACTCGTGGCTGTACGGGGCCTCCGCACCGGTGGTCGTCGGTGTCCCGAAGGCCGCCTTCAGCCAGAAGCCGAAGGCCTCGGCGTCCAGAGGCACGACGACATCGCCATCGGCCGTCACCGCGTCCTTGATCGGCGCCAGCGGGTCGCGGCCGTAGCCGAGAAGCTCCGAGTTCAGCAGCGGCTGCTCCGCGCCGAGCGACGTGCTGGCGAAGGGCATGCGGGTGAAGCCGCTCGCGGGCGGCGTTCCATAGGTCGTCTCGAACGCAAGCGCCATCAGCGCCCGCGCCCCCTGGGCTCGTGCCATGGTGTTCTCCTCGGGTTGTCGGGATCAGCCGAGTGGGTCGGCCGTGGAATAGTGCAGCACTACCGGGATCACGGCGGCCTTCAGGCTTGCCGCGCCCTCGACCGGCAGATCGACCGGCCTCGGCGCTTCCACCTCGACCCAGTCGCAGAGGCCGCCGAGCGTACGGTCGGCGGCGAGCGCCGTGCCGATACTGGCGGTCAGAGTGTCGAAGTCAGTATCACGCTCCGCGCCCTGCACGACCGCCTCGATCTCGGCGCGGTGCTGGTAGTGGTAGCGCAGCGGCGAGAGCGTGACCTCCGGCTCGCCCGGCTCGCCATCGCGCAGGATCAGCAGCCCCTCGGCCGGCACGCGCTCGGGCAGCACGTCGCCGCGAAGGGCGGTGGCGGGCAGCGCCGAGAGCCGCGCGTGCAGCGCGGCGAGGATGGTTTCGCGGGCGGTGGGCATCGCAGCAGGCTACTGTGTTGCAGCGAGAAGGCCTTCGCCGCAGGCCGACCAAAAGCTATGAACATTTGTCATTTTCTCATCCAACTTGCACTGGGGTGTGCCGCCGCCTCGCTCGTTCAGAGCGTTGCGCGCGCAAGTGAACATTGCAAAGACGTCTCAGGCTGGACCCAAGCACACTGTCCTACTACGCTTCGGCATGCGATCTCTTCCATAAGGTGTTGAGAGTGAGAACAGTTCAAAGCGACGCGGAGATGAAAGAGATCGAGCGCGAGCGAGCGCTCGTTGGCGTGTATGTGGATCGGGCCTACGATCGCGAGAAGATCCAGTGGATCATGGATGCGCGGGAAGGCTTCGATACGCATGCTAGAGACTCATGGCACCTTTTGATACCGGTGAAGAATGGTTACGGCGTCGACACTTGGGTCCAGCCAGATGAGTATGGGACGGTGTTGGCTGCCGGTCTGATCGACAAGCTGGAAATCAGATATGCTGCTCTTCCGTGCATTGTCTTTCGGGCTAAAGGGGAAGAGTTTTATTTCCTTAAGCTCGGAGGGAAGACCCGCGATCAGTTTCTCGAAGAAATCGGTCGTATCGCTGATCTTGCCCGTGAATGCGCAGCACAGGGGCCGGCTGATCCTGAAGGGTTCCGCGACTACGTAAACATGCAAGTTGCAAACCATCTGCGTAGGCGGAAGATTTTGAGCGCAACACGTACAGCAGTGCCCGTTTTGGGAGCGCTTCTCGGAAGCGCTGTGGATATCGGCGAGCTCGTGTAGCATAGCTGGATCGAAAGTACCGTATTGTCACATTTGCTTTTGGCCGCCGATACGTTTCTCAACCCAGTTCACCACGATCAGCCCCGGCACGCTGTCGAGCGCCCGCTCCGCATCCCGGGCGAGGTCCAGCCGCTTCGGCAGCTTGACCTGCGGCACGAGCAGGAAGATCGGTGCGGTGACCTTGCCGCGCCCGGTCTTCGAGCGGGACACCACCGCCTGGCCCTTCGTGTTCAGCCGTCCCTCGGCCACCAGCAGGCTTGGTCCCGTGCGGCGATAGACGAAGCGCAGACGCAGCCCGCGTCGCCGTTCCCATTCACCAGGCGTGATCCGGCCGCCGCGCAGGGATTTGCCTGCGGCAGGCAGCGGGATGGCCAGCCAGAACCCGTTCTTCGACCGGATCAGCGGCCCCGTGTCATGCGCGCCGACAATGACTGGAGCCTTGGACCAGACCAGTGCTGCCGCGTCCAGGCTCTCGCCCGATCTCGGGAAGTTCTGGCTCCGGATCGAGTTGGCCAGCCGGGGCCCGAGCCCCGCGCCGATGATCTGCAGCCGCCACGCCGTCTTCAACCCGGTCCCGGCCTCGCGCATGGCGGCAGTCATCGCGCGTTCGGCCGCCGCGACCTCCGCCGCCATCATCGCGACGATGTCGGGGGCGATGTCGAGCTTCAGTTTCACGCGGGCCTCAGATCGACGGTCCAGACGAGCCGCTCGCGGTCGCGGACCGGCTCGCCCTGGATGAGAAAGGCGTCGCCGTCGATCTCGATGCGGTCGCCGGGGCTGGGGTTCGCCACCTCGGCGACGCGCAGGTCGATGCGCGTGGTCTCGGACCAGAGCCGGGCATCGCCGAAGTCCGATATGGCATCCGCGCGCCGGGCGACGGCGCGCACAAGCACGGGCGCGCCGCCGTCGGGCGTGTAGACCGCATCCCGACCGATATTCGGATCGGCGAAGAGTGCGCCCACGGCGGCGGCGAAGGCACTCATCAGAACGTCGCGTTCAGGCGCACCCGACCGATGGTGTCGCCCGCGCCGCTCGCCACCGCCTCGACGGCCGCGCCGATCAGGGTGTTGTCGGTCGCGACCGTAGTGCAGCGCTTGTTGGTGTCGTCCCAATAGACCTTGGCGCCGACCGTCCAGGCCTGGGAGCCGACCTTGGTGATGTCGAACACGCCGACGAGCGCGGTCTCGACGGGCTCGGCGAGGGCGGCGTCTCCGGCCGCGATGCCGAAGATCGAGCCGACGAGCAGCCCATCGCCGGACGCGACGGCATAAGGGGCGGTCAGGGTGATGGTGTTGCCGGGCTGGACGAAGTTTTTCATGGGGAGGGTCCTTTCGCAAAAGAGAAAGGGCGGCCGTTTGGCCGCCCGAGATGAGCAATTTACGGGTTTGCACTCAGGCTGCTGGCATGCGCCTGAGCAAGTCGTCGAAGAGATTCAGGAACTCCGGGTCATAAATCTCGTCGACGTGGTTGTTGTTCCAAAGACCGGACCTGCGGACCCGCTCCCGTCCGCTGTGGTTGCCAAGCCAGCTGGTGCTAGCCCGATCCGGCGAGGGTTCTCGGTAACCGCTCAGCAGGGCGATGCTGTTGCGTTCGATGACACCGCGCGCGCTATCAGATCCAGGCTCGTCCGGGACCTCTAGGAACAGGAGCGTCATGTCCCCAAGGTAATCGCTCACCCTGACTTCGTGCTCTCTTTCGAGATCACGCAGCTCTCGCGTGGCGGATGCGCCGCGTCCCCAGCTCTCGATGTTAAGCGATGCGTTGGAGTTGAGAATGGCCTCGCCGACCAGCAACCTGAAGATCGAACCTCGATGGTTGCCGCCAAGTGGATTGCTGGTGCCGCGGTGCTGGCCGAGCCGCTTCCAGAGCGTCGTGCGTGATCTTGAGACCAGCGCATGCGTACCAACCCGCACTACACGTTGCGGGGAAGAGTGGGTGTCTCGGTGTTCGCCGGACTCGAAGAAGAAATAGATCCCGCGCTGGGGCCAAGCCATCCGCCCGTGGCAATCACCCAATCGGCGCTGCCCGCCGATCCTGGCTTCCAGATCGTCGAGCAACGCATAGAAAGCTTCGAGGTCAGAGCGCCGCGGCATTATCCAGCCAGTTCAACTGTCGACCAATTGTCAGGCCGTCCATCGGCACCGTCACCTTCGGAAAACGCTTGCGTAGATATGACATGAGGTTCTCGCGGTACCTGTTCCCGGCCAGAACAACGACTTCGTCAGCATCGGGAAGGGTCGCATTCATCTGTTTCTGCACCTGCTTAGCCCAAGATCGCCTCTCGGGGGCCGACATGGTGTTTAGGGTCCGCTCGTATGGCTCGATCACTTTTTCAGGTGCGAGAAGCCCGTGCTCCGCCGACAGGATGAACCAAGCGTCGCCGCTGGCTTCGACGAGTGCACGCGCCTTTACGAACCACGCCGACGTGTAGAGGTCTGCCGCCGGCGTGGCTCTTGGTCTCTTCCCCGCCACGCAGGAAACGAGAAGAACGCGGCTCATTGTGCTTATGCCTCCGAATGAATTCCTCGGAAGTCTATGCGATGACCACGTATATGAGAAGAAACACGTTCCCGGCCTACGCGCCGGGGTTCTTGTAGAGGCCGCGCCAGTCGATGGCCTTGGCGCCGAAGTCGAGGCGGCACTTGATCTCGACGCCGTCGACGTCGAAGCCGTTGCGTGTCTCGATGTAGGCGCCCTGCTGGCCCTCGAGATAGGCGTACTCGATCGTGTCGATCTGGTTCGGGCTGGCCGCCAGATACCAGGCGGTCTCGCTGGCCGCGTCGAGCCGGGGCTCGCTGATCGGCGCCAGCGTGCGGATCGACTGCGGCACCACGCTGGACGTCGCGGCGGGCACAAGGTTCTGGGCGACAAGCTGCTCGGCCTTCAGTTCCAGCGAGGCGGGCACGATCAGGAAGGCGGGGCGGACGTTCAGCACCGTCTTCTTGTCGAGGCCCGTCTGCTTGGCCATGGCGGCGCGGGCCGCGCCGACACTGCTGACATCGAGCGCCGCGCCGGTACCCGCGAGGTTCTTGTGGGTGGTGTGGAACAGCGCATTGCCGTCGGCCATCGCCGGGTTGGCGGTGATGATGCCCCAGACCACGTCCGACTCCAGCTGCGCGATGGAGTTGCCGTACATCGCCGGGATGCGGGTGAAGGCGTCGAGATCGTCGTTGATCAGCGTCTGGCGGGTGATCGCGACCACCCGGCCATAGGTCTTGACCTTGTAGCTCTCCTTGCTCTCGCCGAGCGTGCCGCGCTTGAACTCGCCGCTCTCGCCGACCTCGAGCAGTTGCGGCGCTTCGCCGAGCTGGACGCGGTGCATGGCCTTGAAGTCGGTGGCCAGCACCTGGCGGCAGAACAGCATGAACGTGCGGGGATAAGCTTCGTAGGCCTGCCGCAGGGTCTTGTTGGTGACGGCCGACAGGATCTCGGGGAAGTCCGAGGTGGAATGCAGCGCCCGCGTCGCCACCTCGTCGCGCGAGAGGCCCCGCGTGTTGACCCCGGCGTTGCCGAGGCTTTCCCGGGCGAGCTCCAGCAGCGTCATGCCGCGATACTGGCGGGCGGCATCCTCCAATTGGAACAGCGTCGGGCTGTAGCGGTGCAGCAGCGCGTTGGCCACCGCGTCGCGGCGGGTGATGCGCTCGTCCCGGCCGCCGAGCGGGACGGAGACATGGCCGAAGGTCCGGGTCTCGTCGGATTTCGCCGCGACCTGATCGAGGATCAGGCGGCGGGACTCGTCGACGCTGACGCCGCGCTTGACCAGATCTTCGGCGAAGCCGCGCTCGAGGTTCAGCCGCCCGGCCAGATCGTAGATGGTGGAGACGCGGTCGCGCTCGGCCTCGCGGGCGCGGGTGGCGACCGCCTCCGTGTCGGGCGCAGGGATTGCCTGCGTCTTCGGCTGGGTGCGGGTTTCCACTGCGGCGACCTTCGGGTCGGGCGCAGCCGGTTTCGGCTCGGTCATGGGGGTGTCCTCGGTTTCGACCGGCTCGGTCGGCTGGGTGGTGGCGGGGGTTGCGGCGTCGCGCGCCGGGGTCTGGGTCTTGTCCGTCATCGGGGATGCTCCTTGCAGTGTGGGGGCGTCCCGGCGGTGAAGGACGCAGTCGTGAAGGGGATGCTGGGCGCGGAAGCCTGCGGCGGGGTCGGCGCCGACCGCGACGGCGGAAACCTCGAACGGAGTCCAGTCCACCGCGCGCCAAAGCTCGCGGGCGGCCTCGGGTTTCGAGACCTCGAAGCGGTGGACCTGGTAGCCGATGGAGACGGCACGGATGTGCCCGGCCTGGATGTCGCGCCAGATCGGCTCGACATCGGCACGCTCGCTGATCCGCACGAGCGCGATGCCGCGTCCGTTCTCGATCCGGGCCGAGCCCGGCACGACCGAGCCGATCACCGCGTCGAGCGTGTCGAGCTCGTGCACCTTCAGGAACGGCGCGCCCGCGTTCAGCCGGTCGAGCCGGACATGGGCCGGGTCGAGGCTCAGCTCCTCGTCATAGGGCTCGCCGAAGAAGGTCGCGCGGCGGACGCGGGCCCCGGCCGACCAGACCACCTCGACGGTGCGGCTGTCGGCATCGGCGGTGTTCGGCGCAAGCTCCGCCGACCGGCGCATGGCCGGCAGTTCGATCATCGTGTCCATGGGGTCAGTCCTGTTGGTCGGCCTGCGCCGGGTCTGTATCCGCGTCGGCGGCCGGGTCGTCGGCAATGGTGTCGTCGGCGGCCGGATCGGTCGCCGCGTCGCTGCTCTGTGCGCTACCGGTCTTGGTGACGCGGCGCGGATCGCTGTCGAGCACGAGCCCCAGCGCGTCGAGCTTGGCGTTCGTCGCGGCGATCTCGGCCAGCACCGCGTCGGGATTGCGGCCTTGCCGGGCGATCACCTCGGCCAGCGTCATGGTGCCGGAGCGGATCGACAGCAGGTTCGCCATCGCATCCTTCTGCGGATCGACCGCCTCGAACTTCGGCGGCGACCATTCGACCGGCACGATTGGCGACGGGATCTGCCCCGCCGCCCACGCCGCTTCCGTGAACCAGCGCCAGACCGGCGCGCAGAACATCGGGATGAAGAGCTGCCACTGCACGGCGTCGATCTGGCGGCGGAACTCGACCAGGCCCGCACGGATCGAGGAATAGTTCACCTGGGACAGGTCCCCGGTCAGCAACTCGTAGGGCACCCGGAACCCGGCCGAGATCGTGTGCAGGCTCGCCCGCTTGTATTCGCCGTAACCGCCGGTGGCCGAGGGCTGGTTGAAGCGGATGTCCTTGCCGCCGCGGGCATAGGCGATCAGCCCCGGCTCGAACTGCTCGACCCGGTTCCCGTCGGCGTCGACCACGGAGGGCGCGATGCCCTGCTGGGCCTCGTCGTCGCCGAACACGATGGCGGTGACGCAGGCCTCGGTCTTCTTGCGGACCAGTTCGGCGACCTCGTAGTCGTCGAGATCGCGCAGGGACCGTATGACCGGCGCGCCCCAGGGAACCCCGCGCGCCTGCGTGCGCTGCTTCTCATAGACATGGGCGATCTCGCTCGCCGGGACCGGGCGGCTCTGCAGACCGTTCTGCAAGGCGCCATAGGCATCGCCCGGATGCTCGGCATGAAGCCAGTAGGCCCGGCGCTTGCCGACCGGGTCGAACTCGATCCCTTGCACCAGCCGCCCCGCGCCGAAGACGCCGGACTTGGTGGCGTCGAGGAAGTCGGCCTCCAGAACCTGCAACTGCAGCGGCACCGGCAGGCCATCTGACGCCCGCCGCAGCCTGCGGCGCACCAGGACCTCGCCTGCCTCGACCATCTCGCGGCAGATCAACGTCTGCAGCCCATAGAAGTCGAGCTGACCGTCGGCGTCGCACTCCGCCGTCCAGCGTTCGAACAGCGCGTCGACCTTCCGGTCGAGCTTGTCGTCGCCGCTCGCGGCGCGCGGCATGATACCTGCGCCGATGATGTTGTTGACCAGCACCGCCACAGCCTTCGCCGCGTGCGGGTTGTTGCGCACCAGATCGCGCATCCGGTCGCGCAAGAGCGCCCCGGCGACGCCGATCTCGGTGTCGGCCGAGGATCCCGGCGCACGCCAACCTTCCGTCCGCCGCCCGCGCGCGGCCCCATCGTAACCGCGCGTCAGGGTCTCGAAGGCCTGACGCGCCATCACGCGGCGGGCGGCCATGCGCGGCGCCACGGTGGCGATGGCGTGATCGAACCAGGTCGCGGACATCAGCGGTCCCCGCGCGAGAAGCCAGCCAGCCCGGCCACCGGCAGCGGCCGCGCGGTCCCCGCGATGGCGCGCTCAATGGTGCGGATGCGGGCGAGCAGGTCCTCGGCCGAGCCGTAGTCTACCGACTTGCCGTCATAGCTGACGCGGGTCGTGCCGCTGGCATAGGCCCGGCGCAGCGCCGAGAGCTCGGTTTCCGTCCAGTCCATGCCATTCGCTCCCGCTCAGTGCGTTCGTTCCCTTGCGACGCTCCACTGGAGCCTCGCATCCGCTGCGCGGACCGGTCCTCACTCAGAACCATCCTCCGCGCCGCCCGAGCCAGTCGGAGCGGCGCTTGCCCTGCGGGGCCTGTCCCGGCCGGTTGATCTGTCCGGCGGGATCGGTGTCGGTGGGGGCCGCCCCGAGCTGATCCTCGAGGTCGCGCCATTTCTCGTCGGGCCAGCGATCCGCGCCCGCGATCCAGGCGGCGGCGCGGGCGTAGACCCGGCAGTCCAGCGCCTCGTTCCGCTCGCGCAGCTTCTGCCATTCCAGCCGGGCGAAGCCGCGTTTCGTGCGCACCGTCACCAACTGTTCGGCCACGAACTGCTTCAGCCATTCGTTCTCGACCCAATGCGGCAGATGCACCGAGCCGGGCGGGAACGCGGCCCCGTCGGCCATGTCCTCCTCGGTCGGGCGCGCCAGCCGCAGGAAGCGGTAGGTCTCGGCCTTGAAGGTCGACACCGCCACGGTCCAGAGCCGCGCCCCGCGCCGCAGGCGCTTGCCGCCCTCGGTCGCGTCGACGAAGGTCGGCCCCGACACCGGACTCGAGCGGTTGAACCCCTCGACACCCTTGACCGGTGACACCTGCGCGAAGCCTTGCGCCCGCGACCAGGAATAGACGGCCGGGGCCTCGTAGCCGGTGTCGATGGCCAGCCGCGCAATGCGCAGATGCGCGCCGCGTTCATGCGGCCAGCTTCGATCCAGAAGCGCGGTGAGCTCCGACCACGCGTCGTGCCGATCCGGCCCGCCCTCGATGACCACGTGGTCGACGAGCCAGCTTTCGAGTCCGCGACCCCATGCCCAGACATCGACCTCGATCCGGTCCTTCTGGACGTCGGCTCCGGCCGTGAGGAACAGCCCGCCCGCGGGCACCGTGCCGGATGTCCAGCGCTCGCGCCGGTCATAGAGCCGCTGCCAGTCCGGAGCCTCGCCGGTTTCGACCCACGTCTCGCCGAGGATCGTGTTGCGGAACGCCTTGATTGCTTCGTCCGACCCCTGCGCCGCGTCCCATGCCCGCACGATCCGCTCCCAGCTCAGCCAGCCGATCGGCGAATAGAGCGCCGAGAGGTGATACCCGACCGTGGTCGGATCGGCGGCCGTGGCGGTCGCCCGCCATTCGCCACCCTCCAGCATCGCCGTCTTGTGGTGCTCCGCGATGGGCCTCTCGCAGCCCTCGCAGTGATATTCCGCTGTCTCCGGGCGGCCCTTCTGCCAGCGCAGCCGGTCGAACTTCAGCCACTGCATCGCGCCGCAATGCGGGCACGGCACGAAGAACCGCCGCTGGTCGGATGCCTCGTATTCCCGCTCGATCCGGCTCAGCCCCCGGATCGTGGGCGTCGAGACCAGCAGCACCTTGCGCCGGTGGGCGAAGGTCAGCGACCGGGCCTCGGCCAGGGTGACCGGGTCGCCTTCCTCGTCGGCGGACGCCGGATAGGCGTCGACCTCGTCGAGGAAGATGTAGCGCGCTGGGGTCGAGCGCAGCCCGACCGCCGAGTTCGCGCCGGTCATGATCAGGATGCCGCCCGCGAACTCCTTGGACAGCATCGTGTTGCCCGCGTCGCGCGACCGCGCGGGCTTCACCCGCTCGCGCAGCTCGGGGCTCTCGTCGATCAGCGGATCGATCCGCTGGCGCGAGTTGCGCTTGGCCAGTTCCACCGTCGGCTGGACCGCCAGCATCGGCCCCGGCGCCTGGTGGATCGCGAACCCGATCCAGTTGTTTCCGGCCTCGGTCGCGCCGACCTGCGCGGCCTTCATGAACACGATCCGCTGCATGGGATCGCCCGGCGACAGCCGGTCCATGATCTCGCGCATGTAGGGCGTGCGCACCGTGCGATACCGCCCCGGTTCGGCCGAGGCGCGGCCCGAGAGCATGCGGTGCCGGTCCGCCCATTCCGAGACGGTCAGGTCCGGGTCGGGCCGCAGCCCGTTGCCCCAGGCGCGCAGGATCTCGCCCGCACCGTCGAAGTCCGTCAGGCCATCATCATTACCGGAAGTCGGGCCGGACCTCGGCGAGTTCGTCGAGGTGGGCGCGTACATGTTTCTCCAAGACCTTCTGCATCGCGGCGGGCTCCACGGTGATCTGTTTACCCGTCGCGTCGCTGCACGAGGCCGAGAGCTCGGCCGCCATCAGCGCCGCCGCACGCGCAGGCCAGTTCACCCACGTGTCCCGTTCCTCCCGCGCCAGCCGGAACACCAGCGCCAGCGCGCGGGCCCGCTCGATCAACTCCCCCTTCAGCTTCTGCAGCCGGATGCGCCGCTCCTGCGCCTTCAGAACTTCGTTCGCGGTCTTGGCCTGCAGGAAGGTCGTGCCACCCCCGACGGCCGGGACCGCCAGACCCTGTTCGCGCAATGTATCGCCGACAGCGGTCAGCGCCGCCTCGGGGACGGGCTTCAGCTTCGGCGCGGGCGGCTTGCGGGTCTTGGACGGGTCCGTCGTTTCCGCCCGCCGCGCGTCGCTGGCGGCCGCGTTGATGCTGCCATCGGGATAGAGGACCAGCCGCTCGGCCGTCTTCGCCTTCTGGATCGCGCCCCGAGACAGCCCGACATGCGCGGCGTACTGGCGCTCGCTCATGCCCTGCATCGAAAGCCCCGATTATCATTCAGAATCATGTGCTTATCGAGTTGATAAGCATCGCGGACAGAGCGAACGTCACTCCAACGAAGCGATGCAACTCACCAAGGAGCCAGCCCGATGACCCGCCGCGCGACCGACAACACGAAAGCCCTCGACGCCTTCATCGCCGCCAAGACCGAGATCGACGCGATGCTGGAGCGGCTCGCAGCCCTCAGCGCCGACCATTTCGAGACCAGCCCCGACGAGATCAACTGGGGCCATGTCGGCACCCTGAACCACTACCGCGCCAAGTTGCGCGAGATCACCGACATGGCCTTCAGCGAAGGTGAACACGCCGAGTGAGACGACCCGCTCCCGGTCTCGCCCGCCGACTGGCGGGCTCGACCTCGTAGAAGGGCCCGCATCCTGCGCGCCCCGATACGGGAAACGACGATGACCAAGCTTTCCGACACCCAAGCCCTGATCCTGAGCGCTGCCGCCCAGCGGCCCAAGCACATCGCCCTGCCGCTGCCCGAGAGCCTGCGGGGTGGCGCCGCCGCCAAGGTGGTCGGCGCGATGCTCGCCAAGGGCTTCCTGCAGGAGGTCGACGCCGACCTGCGCAAGGGCGCGCCCGTCTGGCGCGAGACCGGCGACGGCCACGGCGTCACGCTGGTCGCCACCGACGCAGGCTTCACCGCCATCGGTATCGAGACCGAAGACGCGAACCCCGCGCCTGCGGGCGCGTCGGGCGTCCGGCCATCAGGCGCGTGTTCGTTGGTGGTTTCTCGGGATCTGCATGGATCCGGATGCCGGGTGGCTTCCCAAAAATCCG
>MDTG01398582.1_pt1 | contig 41057 bp, 27 predicted proteins | sample 811421 | NCBI WGS metagenome assembly MDTG01 (sample SAMN05326645, study PRJNA326480) | marine metagenome | isolation source: seawater | place: Pacific Ocean: South East | collected 2011 | reverse complement strand
TGCTCGTGCTCGTGCTCGTGCTCGTGCTCGTGCTCGTGCTCGTGCTCGTGCTCGTGCTCGTGCTCGTGCTCGTGCTCGTGCGTTGGCTCCGTGGCTGGAGGGAGCCGCCCGTGGTCGTGCCCGTGCGAGTGGTCATGTCCGGGCCCACCGTGGACGCCGAGGATCGCGACGCTGACGCCGTTGACGACCAGCCCGACCACCGCGACCGCGATCGCCTGGTCGAACACGATCGCGACCGGGTGGATCAGGCGCGAGACCGACTCGTAGGCCATCAGCGTCGCGAACACGGCCAACAGGAGGGCGCCCGTGAACCCGCCCAGGGCGTTGACCTTGCCGGTCCCGAAGCTGAAGCGCGGATCCCCCGCGCGGCGTCGCGCGTAGACGTAGGCCGCCACCGCGATCCCGAGCGCCAGCGCGTGCGAGCCCATGTGGAGCCCGTCGGCGAGCAGCGCCATCGAGCCGTAGGCGATCCCAGCCGCGATCTCGACCACCATGAAGAGCGCGGTCAGCAGCACGACGAGCAGCGTCCGTCGCTCCCCGTGGCTGACTTCGTCCTGGCCGAAGGTGTGATCGTGCTGGTAGTGGTCGAGTTCGTGCGTGTGCATGATCGCGCTAGCGTCTCGCCTGAGGCGAGCCCGATCAAGCCGCAGGCGCGCTCAGGCCCTCAAAGCGTCGGCGCGCTCCTCGGGCGGCAGGGCCAGCAGCGGCGCGAGCTCCGGGGAATGCGCGGCGATCCCGCGCAGGTCGAGGCGGCCGAGCCAGGCGGCGTGGGCGGCGCGCCACTCGGACGGGGCGTCGCTGAGGGCGCGCGCCAGCTGGCGCAGGGCGCGGGGCTCGGCCGCGGCCCACTCGGCGTCCACGGCGAGGACGAGGGCTTCGTGGGCGGCCTGCAGGGCCGCGTCGCGCGGGGTCAGCGCGTTCCACTCCAGGGGCGCGCCGACCACGATCTGCTCGGGGAAGGCGCGGCCCCGCGGGCCGAGAGAGGGGGCCAACGCGACGGGCCGCTGGCTCAGCTCAGCGACCCAGGCGGCCAGCTCGCCGCAGGCCGGCTCGCAGCGGGCGCAGGCGTCGCTCAGCGCGGCCTCGAGCTCGGGCCACGCCGCGCGCCAGCCGGCGAGCTCGAGGCCGAGCGAGACCCAGAGCAGCTCGAGCAGGGGCGGGTCGAGATCTCGCAGCTCGCTCAGGACCGCGGGCGCGGCGACGGCGTCGGGCTGGAGCTCGGCGAAGGGGCTGAGCGCGGCGCGCTGGAGCTGGCGCAGGTCGGCGCAGAGCAGGGGCATGAGCTGGAGCGAGCGGGCGCGCGGCTCGAGGGGCCAGCGGGCCGCGAGGACCTCGACCTCCTCGCGACGCTCGGCTGCTCTCCCGACGCGGGGCGCGATCCACTCGCACCAGCGCGAGTCGCTCAGGTCGGCGGCGTCGGCGAGGGGGACGTGGGCGAAGAGGTGCAGGACCAGCGCGGGGGCCGGTTCGAGGGGGGTCAGTCCTGCCGCCGGACGCGAAGGCAGGGCTGCGGCGGGGCCAGGTCAGGGTCCTGGGCGTCGGGGTCCTGGGCGTCGGGGTCCTGGGCGTCGGGGTCCTGGGTGTCGGGGTCCTGGGGCTCGTCCGCGTCGGGCTTGCGCACGCTGAGGCAGGGCTGGGGAGGCGGCTTGCGCGGCCCGTCGTCGGGCTGGACGAGGTCTTCGTCCTGGGCGCTGGGCGCCGGGGTCGGGCTCGGCGGCGGCAGGGCCTCGAGGCACACCCGCGGAGCGGCGGTGGCTTGGGGCTTGGGGGTGGTCGCGACCTTCAAGCACACCTGCGGCTTGCTCGGGCAGCCGGCGCTGGCGGCGGCGAGGCCGGAGAGCGCGGCCGCGATGAAGCGCTGGCGGCGGCGGAGGATCGCGTCGCGGTCGGGGTCGGACGCCTGCGGCGTGGTGTCCTCGGCGTCCGGCGCCTCGTCGTCGTGCTCGCTCATGCCTTCAGCATGCCGCTGGGGCTGGTCGACCACAAGGGGCTGAACGGAAGGCTCAGCGAGGCGCCGGCGGGTCATCCTCCGCGGGAGCGGGGGAGCCCTCGGGCTCGGGATCGCTGGCGGCCGGCGTCGGGTCGGGCGCCGCGACCCGCAGGCACACCTGGGGCGTCTCGCTCGCCGAAGGCTCGGGCTGTGGGCGCTCGGGCTGGGCGACGTTCAGGCAGGGCTGCGGCTCGGGGCAGCCGCTCGAGAGGCTGGCCAGGCCGGTCAGGGCCGCCGCGATGAAGCGCTGCCGGCGCTTGAGGATCGCCTCGCGGTCGGGGTCCGGCTCCTGGGCGGGCTCGTGCTCTGGCTGGGGCTCGCTCACTCGTCGTCCTCTCTTCGCTTTGGCACGCGCGGAGGCGGCACGCTCAGGCAGGGCTGGGGCTGGGGCGGCTCGGGCGGCGTGCGCGGAGGCTGCGGCGGCGGGACGCTCAGGCAAGGGCGCGGCGGCTCCCGCGGCGGCTCCGGCGGCGGCTCGGGCGGCGCGATGTTCAGGCAAGGGCGCGGGATCTCGGGCTCTGGCACGAGCGGCTGCGGCCGCTCACGAGGCGGGAGGACCTTGAGGCAGGGGCGCGGCGGCTCGCGGGGGTCGGGCTCTTCGCGCCGAGGGCGCTCGTCCGGCTCGGGCTCGCCGCCGAGGCCCTCCAGGCTGCTCGCCACGAAGGCCTGGCGGCGGCGCAGGATCGCCTCGCGGTCCTCCGCTTCGCTCACCGCGGCGTCTCTTCGTCCTCAGGCCTCTCTCCGTCCTCACCCTGCTCCGGCGCGGGCGGGCGGTAGACCTTGAGGCAGGGGCGCGGGGCGGGCTTGGTCGGCTCGACCTCGGCCTCGGCCGGCGTGGGGCTGGCCTTCGCCTCAGGGACGGGGGGCGTCGGATCCTGCTGGGGCGGGCTGAGGCACACCTGCGGGGGCGGCGACTGCTGCGTCCTCGGGGGCGGCTTGGGCGAGAGGCAGGGCTGCGGGCAGCCCGTGCTGGCGGCCGCGGCGAGGCCGCCGAGGGCGGCGCTGATGAAGCGCTGTCGACGCCGCAGGATCGCTTCGCGATCGGGGTCTCGCTCGCCCTGCTCGTTCGAGTCGCGTTCGCTCATGGTGCTCTCCCCAGCGCGATCCTACGAGGATCGCGCCGGCTCTGCCGCCCCGTCCCGGAGCGCTCCCACCCGCCGGCGCACGTAGCGCGCGAAGGCCTCCTCGTAGGAGAGCGCGTAGTAGAGGAACACCGGCGCCAGGGGCAGCCGGCGCGCGCCGCGCGGGTCGACGCGGTAGGCGCGGGAGGTCGCCTGGAGCTCGCCGCCGAGCAGGAGCTGGCCCCAGTCGCGGCGCGCCTCGAGCACGTCGAGCAGCGCCGAGCCGACGACTCGGTTCAGGCCCTCCCACTCGGGGTCGAGTCCTGCGCGGACCTCGGCGCCGCGGTAGGTCCGCTGCCAGCGCTCGCCCTCGGCCAACACGACCTCCACCGAGAGGACCAGCGGTTCGGGCGCGAGCTGGGGCGCTTCGCTCGCCAGGACGGCAGGCAGCTCTTCGTCCAGCCAGGCTCGCAGGCGCTCCCGCTCTGCCGCGGCCAGGGGGCGCGGGTCCTGAAGCCCCGGCGCGGCGAAGGGGTCGAAGCAAGACGGCTCCCGCCTCGGCTCCAGCTCTACCAGCTCGCGCGCTGCGCCCGCTGCGCGGGTCACGACGCCCCCGCGCAGCTCGAGCACGTCGCCGGGATCCGCGGGCAGGGCCGGCGAGCCCGGTCGGAGGGCCGCCAGGTCGCGCAGGAAGCGCGCGCGCGTGAGCGGATAGACGAAGCGGTTCAGCCAAGCGGCCGCGCCCGCGTGGCGGGTGCCGGCGGCGCTGGGGACCAGGGTCGTGCTGCGCGGCAGGGCGGCGTGCTCGCGCAGCAGCTCGCGATACTCGGCGTAGGGGAAGCCCTGCGCCTCGGCCAGGGGACAGGCGATCTCGAGCAGCGGCTGCCAGCGCACGAGCGCCAGGTCGAGGGGCCGTCGGCAGGCTCGCTCCACCTCAGCCAGGACCTGCTCCAGCGCCGCCGCCCCGCCCAGGACCGAGTCCACCGCGTTCCAGCCGACGCCCTCTTCGCTCGCGATCACGACGCCCCACTCGTCGGGCGCGACGCTAGGGGTCGTGATCAGCTCGACCCCGTCCAGCGAGACCCGCTGACCCGCTGCCAGCTCGTGGACCGTGCGAAAGCCCAGCTCACGCGCGCTCCAGGCCACGAGCGGGTCGGGGGTCACGAGCACGCTCTCGGGGTCCAGGCGCGCCAGGCGCGCCAGCGAGTCGAGGTCGAAGTGATCGGGGTGCGCGTGGCTGACCAGGACGAAGTCGGGGCGCAGCGCCTCGGCCCGCAGGCGGCGCGGCGGGTCGACCTCGAACACGCCGCCGTAGTGACTCGACTCGAGCAGGGGGTCGCAGAGCAGGCGCAGGCCCGCGGCCTCGACCAGCCAGCACGCGTGCCCCAAACAGGTCCACTTCATCGCCGGCAGCTTAGTGACTTCGAGCGAGGCCTCGCCAATCGGCGCCGGACCAGCGCTTTCGGTAGCTCCCTTTGGGGGCAATAATCCGCGCCCTGCTGCGTCCCAGCAGGCTGTACTCGCTCCGGAGGCTCCATGATCCGCCATCGCGCTCTGTTCCTGCTCGTCGCTTCGGCCTGCTCCCTGGCCGCCTGCACGGTCGAGGTCCGCACCGAGGAGGACGACCCGCCGGCGGCCCGCACCGAGCAGCCGGTCGACGAGCCGGAGCCCGCGCCGAGCGACCCGGAGCCCGTGGCCGAAGCCCCGGCCCGTCCCGCTGAGGGGACGGAGCCGGCGCCCGCGGCGCCCGCGGAGCCCGCAGAGCCGGCTCCCAGCCGCCCGGAGCCGCGCCCGGCCGAGCCGACGCCCCCGCCGCCCGCGCGTCCGCTCTACCGCGTCGGCGATCAGAGCGAGGGTTGGGTGTGCCTCGCGATCCTCGAGACGAACGCCAAGGGCTTCGCCAACGCCCGGATCAGCGACGACCTCGCCTGCAGCCAGGTCCAGCTGCGCGTCGGCGTCCGCTCGTTGACGGTCAAGAAGCTCACCGTGGAGATCGCCGGCGGGCGGACCTGGTCGCCGCCCCTGCGCGGCTCGCTCCTGGCGCGCGCCAGCTCGGTCCCCCACGCGCTCCCCGGCGGCGCCCAGCGCGTGACGCGGGCCTGGCTCCACTGCCGCCTCGGCGGCCAGCGGGCCTACCTCTTCGGGCGCGCCGACGCGGTGGTCGTCCAGCGCCCCGACCTGAAGCCCAGCCAGCCGCGTCCGCGCGACCCGGAGCCCGTTCGCGAGGAGCCGACCGACGTGGTGCCGGCCCGCGGCAAGCTCCCCAACGACCGCTTCCGCGGCACCCCGGAGGAGGGGAGCACGATCCGCGTCGACGAGGGTCGCCGCCGCCCCGGCATGGGTGAGCCGCGCCGTCGCGCCTGGGAGCTCCCCGCCGACGCCGACTGGCGCAGCCTCGACGACCGCGAGCTCGACGCCGGCCGCGGCTCATGCACCCTGAAGCTCCCCGCCGAGGAGCCGCGCCGCACGGTCGCGGTCGAGACCTCGGTCGAGGTCACCTGCACCAAGGTGATCGTGATCTTCGTCGACGGCCGCCGCCGCGTCGTGCGCGGCCCCTTCGTGGTGGGCCCTGGCCGCGCGCGCGAGATCGACTTCGAGCGCGAGGAGCGCGTCCGCCAGGTCCTCGTCCGCTGCCGGGCGCCGCGCGTGGCCTATCGCTGCCGCGCCCTGGGCAGCAAGCAGGCCGCGACGACCTTCAGCTGGAAGCGCTGGAAGGGCTGGGAGGGAGTCTGCGAGCAGGAGGTCGCCGCGGGCGAGGGCTCCTGTGAGCTGCGCTTCGGCAGCGGCTACCAGCGCACGATCCTGCGCCTCGAGGCGAGCCTCTTGGTCCAGTGCAGCGGCGCGGTCATTCACTTCGCCGACGGGGGCAAGAAGACGATCCGCAAGGGCTTCGAGATCGGCCCTGGCAAGCACAAGGTGATTCGCTTCGGCAAGCGGCGGATCGTGACCCGGGTCGTGATCCAGTGCGGTCGCAGCAAGCGGCGCTTCCGCTGTCGGGCCCTCGGTCAGGAGCAGGACGTCGCGGGTCAGGATCCGACGACGGTCGCGATCAACGACGAGCCGGACCACGAGGCCCAGCTGGAGGCGGCTCGCCAGCGCGCCGAGGAGGCGGAGCGCGCTCGGGAGGCGGCCGAGGCCGAGGCCCAGCGGCTGCGCCAGGCCGAGGCCGAGCTGGAGGAGGCGCGTCGCAAGGCCGCGGAGGCGGCGATCGCCAGGCGTCGGGCCGAGGCGGAGGCCGAGGCGCGTCGTCGGGCGGAGGCCGAGGCCGAGCGCGCTCGTGAGCGAGCGCGCGCGGCCGAGGCGGCGCGCCGCAAGGCAGAGGCCGAGGCCGCGGGCAAGGCCCGCGACGAGTCCGAGCGCGAGCGCGCTCGCCGCCAGGCCGAGGAGGCTCGCCAGCGAGCAGAGGCCGAGGCGGAGGCCCGTCGCCAGGCGGAGGCCCGGGCCGAGGAGGCGCGGCGGCGGGCTCAGGCCGCCGAGGAGGCGCGCGAGCGCGCCGAGCAGGCGGACGCTGAGGCGCTGCGCCGCGCTCAGGAGGAGGCCGAGTCGGCCCGACGCCGCGCCGAAGAGGCCGAGGCCGCGCGGCAGCGCGCTGAGGAGGAGGGCGCCCGGGCAGCTCGCGAGGCGGCCGAGCGGGCCGCGGCCCGCGAGCGCGCCGCGCGCGAGCTGGCCGAGCAGGCGGCGGCTCGGGAGCGCGCCGCCCGCGAGGCCCAGGCTCGCGCCGAGGCGCGCGAGAAGGCGGCCCGCGAGCAGGGAGCCCAGGAGCAAGCCGAGGAGGCGCGCCAGGCCCTCGAGGAGGCGCGCCGGCGCGCCGAGCGCGAGCAGGCGGCCCGCGAGGCGGCCGAGCGCGAGGCGGCCCGCGAGCGGGCGGCGCGCGCCAAGGCCGAGGCCGAGGCCGCCAAGGAGCGGCGAGCGCGCGAGCAGGCCGAGCTGGATCGGGACCTGGCTCGTCGCGAGCGCGAGGCACGCGAGGCGGCCGAGCGGGACGCGGCGCGCAAGGCCGCGGCCCTGAAGGCGGCCCAGGAGGCCGCGGCCCGCGAGAAGCGCGCCCGCGAGGAGGCCGAGCGCTGCGCGGCCCGCGAGAAGGAGGCTCGCGAGGCGGCGGAGCAGGCGGCCAAGCGCGAGCAGGAGGCCCGCGAGCGGGCGGCGCGCGAGGCGAGCGAGGAGGCCAAGGCCGAGCTGGCCCGCCGCGAGCAGGAGGCTCGCGAGGCGGCGGAGCGCGCGGCGGCCCTCGAGCGCGAGGCGCGCGAGCAGGCCGAGCAGGCGCTGGCGCGGGAGAAGGCGGCTCGCGAGCGGGCTGAGCGGGAGGCCGCGGCGGAGCGCGCCGCGCTGGAGCAGGCGGCCAAGGAGCGGGCCGAGCGGCTAAAGGAGGCTCGCGCCCAGGCCGAGCGCGAGCGCCAGGCGCGCGAGGAGGCCGAGCAGGCCGCCCAGCGCGAGCGCTCCGCGCGGGCGCGCCTCGAGGAGGCGGTCGAGCGCGAGCAGCAGGCCTGCGCCGACGCCGAGCTGGCGGCGGCCCGCGAGGAGGCGGCGCGCGCCAAGGGCGCCGAGGAGGAGGCCGAGCGCCAGCGCCAGGCGCGCGAGGAGGCCGAGCGGGCCGCCGAGCGCGAGCGCAAGGCGCGCCAGGAGGCCGAGCTGGCGGCGGCTCGTGAGCGGGCGGCGCGTCAGGCGGCCGAGCAGGCGGCCTCCGAGCTGAAGCGCGAGCGCGAGAAGGCCGAGCTGGCCCGCGCCGAGGCGGAGCGCGCCAAGCAGGCGCGCGAGGCGGCCAAGCGTGAGGCGGAGCGCGAGAAGGCGGCGCGCGAGGCGGCCGAGCGCGCGGCCCAGCGCGAGAAGGAGGCGCGCCAGAAGGCCGAGCAGGCGGCGGCCGCCGAGAAGGCGGCGCGCGAGGCGGCCGAGCGCGCGGCCCAGCGTGAGCGCGAGGCCCAGGCCAAGGGCGCGAGCGCCCAGCTGGCCGAGGCCCAGCGGGCTCGCCGTGAGGCCGAGGAGAAGGCGGCCCGCGAGAAGGCGGCCCGTGAGGCGGCGCAGGAGGCGGCCGAGCGGGAGAAGAAGGCGCGCGAGGAGGCGGCCCGCGTCGCGGCCGAGGAGAAGGCGGCCCGTGAGCGGGCGGCCCAGGAGCGCGCCGCGCGCGAGCAGGCCGCGCGCGAGCAGGCCGCGCGCGAGCGGGAGGCGCGCGAGGAGGCCGAGCGGCGGGCGGCCAAGGAGAAGGAGGCGCGCCAGAAGGCCGAGCAGGCCGCAGCCAAGGAGAAGGCGGCCCGTGAGGCGGCCGAGCAGGCGGCCAAGCGCGAGCGCGAGGCCCTCGAGCGCGGCGCGAGCGAGCAGGCCAAGCGCGAGCGGCAGGCGCGCGAGGCGGCCGAGCGCAAGGCGGCCGACGAGAAGGCGGCCCGCGAGGCAGCCGAGGAGGCCGCCGCGGCCGAGCGGCGCAAGTGCGAGGAGGCCGAGCAGCGCGCCGAGCGCGAGCGCGAGGCGCGCGAGAAGGCGGCCCAGGAGCGGGAGGCTCGCGAGCGGGAGGCGCGCGAGCAGGCCGAGCGCGAGCGCGGCGCCCGCGAGGAGGCCGAGCGCGCGGCCGAGCGCGAGCGCCAGTCCCGCGTCGCGGCCGAGCGGGCGGCGGCGCAGGAGCGCGCGGCGCGCGAGCGCGCCGAGCAGGCGGCGGCGCGCGAGAAGGCGCTCCGCGAGAAGGGCGCGAGCGAGCAGGCCGAGGCCGAGCGCCGGGCTCGCGAGGCGGCCGAGGAGCGCGCGGCGCGTGAGCGCGAGGCGCGCGAGGAGGCCGAGCGCGCGGTCGAGCGCGAGCGCAAGGCGCGCGAGGCGGCCCAGCAGGCGGCCGAGCGCGAGCGGCGCGAGCGCGAGGCGGCGGCCAAGGAGCGGGCGGAGCGCGAGCGCGAGGCGCGCGAGGAGGCGGAGCGCGAGCGCAAGGCGCGCGAGGAGGCGGTCCAGGCGGCGGAGCGCGAGCGCGAGGCGCGCCAGGAGGCCGAGCGGGCGGCGGCGCGCGAGAAGGCGCTCCGCGAGGCGGCTGAGCGCGCGGCGGCCAAGGAGAAGGCCCTCCGCGAGCAGGGCGCCAAGGAGCTCGCCGAGCGCGAGAAGCAGGCCCGCGAGCAGGCGCAGCGCGAGGCGGAGCAGGAGCGCGCCGCGCGCGAGAAGGCGCAGCGCGCGGCGGCGGCCGAGAAGGAGGCGCGCCGCAAGGCCGAGGAGGCGCTGGCCCAGCAGCGTCAGGAGCGCGAGGAGGCCGAGCGGGCCCGGGCCGAGGCCGAGCGCGAGCGGGCCGAGCGCCTGCGCCAGGCGCGCGAGCAGGCCGAGCGCGAGAAGGCCGCTCGTGAGCAGGCCGAGCGGGCCGTCGCCGAGGAGCGGCGCGCGCGCGAGGAGCTCGAGCGGGCCGCGGCCAAGGAGCGCCAGGCGCGGGAGGAGGCCGAGCGGGCCGCGGCCAAGGAGCGCCAGGCGCGCGAGCAGGGCGCCCAGGAGCAGGCCGAGCGTGAGCGCAAGGTGCGCGAGGCGGCCGAGCAGAAGGCCAAGGCCGAGCTGGAGCGGCTCAAGCGCGAGCTGGAGCGGGAGCTCCAGGCCCAGCGCGCGGCGCGGGCCGCGGCCGAGGCGGCCCTCGAGCGCGAGCGCCAGGCTCGCGAGGAGGAGGGCAAGGCGCGCGAGAAGGCGGAGCGCGAGCGCCGCGAGCGCGAGGCGCGCGAGCGCAAGCAGCGCGAGGCCGAGGAGCAGGCGGAGCGCGAGCGCCTCGAGCGCGAGCGGGCCGAGGCCGAGCGCAAGGCCAAGGAGGCCCGCGAGGCCCTCGAGCGCGAGCGCGAGCAGCAGGCCGCCCAGGGGCGCTGGCCCAAGCTCTGGGAGGGCTGGCGGGCTCTGCTCGAGACGCGCAACCAGCGCGGCAGCCGCAGCTGCGAGCTGCGCTTCGCGCAGTCGCGCAAGCTGAAGGTCGTCCGCGTCGAGACGAGCGTGATCGTCGAGTGCACGCAGGTCGTGGTCTACCTCAAGGGCGGCAAGAAGAAGGTGATCAAGGGCGGCTGGAAGTGCGGCCCCGGTCAGGCGCGCGACCTGGAGCTCGACGAGGAGCTCGAGGTCGAGCGGATCTCGATCGAGACCAAGCAGCCCCTCGAGCGCGAGGTCTCCTGCCGCGCCCTGCGCTCGGAGTACGAGCGCGACGACGACGACGACGACGACGACGACGACGACGACGACGACGACGACGACGACGACCGGAAGTCGCGCTGGGCGAAGCTCGTGAAGGGCTGGAAGGCTCTGATCGAGTCGCGCAGCAAGAAGGGCAGCCGCTCCTGCGAGCTGAAGTTCAGCGCCACCAAGAAGATGAAGAGCGTGCGGATCGAGACCGACGTCGAGGTCGAGTGCACCGAGGTCGTGGTCCACCTCAAGGGCGGCAAGAAGAAGGTGATCAAGGGCGGCTTCAAGTGCGGCCCGGGCAAGGCGCGCGAACTCCAGCTCGGCAGCCGGGTCGAGGTCGAGCGCGTCTCGCTCGTGACCAAGAAGCCCCTCGAGCGCGAGGTCTCCTGCCGGGCCATGCGCTCGGACGACGACGAGGAGGAGGACGAGCGCGAGCGGAAGGAGAAGGAGGAGAAGAGCCGAGGACGCCGCTAGGTCGTGAGCGACGAGCGGAGCAGAGAGCTCGAGCGACGGGCCGCGGCGGGCGACGCCGAGGCGCTAATGCGGATCCTGGCCGACCGGGTCCGCGGCGGCGCGATCCCCGAGGAGGACCTGCTCCTGCTCGCCTACGCCCAGGACCCGCTGGCCGACGATCAGGTCGGGACCCACGGCCTGAACGTGCCGGACGACCTGCACGGGTGGGCCTTGGGCCTCCACGACTGGGGCGCCGGCGTGTGCCGCTTGGCTGCCCTCTCCGCGGCGCGGCTCGTGGCCGGCAAGGTCAAGGAGGAGACCCTCGCCGCCCGGGTCGAGCAGACCCTGGCCGCGCTGGATCAGGTCTCGAACGAGGCCCTGGCCCAGGTCGACCCCGGCCTCGTCCCCGAGGCGAAGCCCGCGCTCGGGCAGCTCGAAGAGCGCTGGCCCGTGCTCCTGGCCGCGACCCGCGCCGCCGAGGAGCTCTTCGGCGCAGAGCAGCGCGAGGTCCTGGCCGCGCGCTCGCTCCTGTGGGCCGCCCGCGCGGTGTGGCGCCCCCGCGGCGTGCAATACGACGCAGCGAACGCCCTGCTCGACGCGCAGGAGGCCCTCGACCCGGAGCGCGGCGCCGCCAGCGCGCAGGTCCGCGAGGCCGTGCTCAACGCCCTGCGCAACGAGGTCTTCTTGCGCGGGCTGCCCGACTGAGTCGTCGGATCGTCACTCGGCCTCCGAAAGCGCCCAGAGCGTGAGTGCCTCCTGGACATAGGCGCGCAGCTCGTGGCGCGACGGGAGCGCAGCTCTCAAGGCTGACTCCCTGCCAGGATCGGCTTGGAAGTCGATCTGAAAGGACACCTTCACAGGCAGGCCACCGTGAAAGGTCGAGTTGAAGGCCTTGGCTGCGTCCTCAGCAGCCTTCATTGCAGCCTGAGCTCGCTGGAGAGGAGACTTGTCGACACGAGCGGCGGCTCGGAGCGCGTGCCCAACGGCGAACGCCCTGGGGTGTCTCTTCAGCTCTCGCTGCACCGCTCGCCGACTTGCTTCGGTGGGGTCCTGAATCCAAGACAAGACTGGCTCAAGGTCACTGCCCTCGAGGCCGGGGAGAGTCGGTTCGACCGTTGAGAGGGCCCTGGTGACTTCGAGCGCGATCGCAAGCGCGGCTCGCACGCCAGCCTCCTTGCCCCAAGGGAAGAGGCCCTTGAGCCAGTCACCCGTATGCGCCAGGGCTCGGGTCGACCCGTTCGCGAGGACCGCTGGCGAGTAGCTGCAGTAGGCGGCGAGTTCGAGGCGGTCCTTGCTCAGCTCGCCAGATTGCACGCGCTTACGCAGGTGCCGAGCCTCCGCCTCGACGTCAGTGGCAGCACTTCGTGCCCAACTCCGTAGCTCAGCATCCATGGAGGGAGAGTAGCAACAGCTGTCTCTTGAGCCGGCACCGCGACCTCCTCCGTTGTTGGGAATAGATGCGGCAAGTTGCGGCGGCCTGTCAGTGGCTAGATGTAGGTTTGGGTTCTGTTCTATCCGTCGGCGAGGTGACGCGATGCCACAGGTCGAAGAGATCCCAATTCCGACGCACGTCTGTGAGGAGGCGGCGGCGCTCACGCGTGAGGAGCGTGACGCCCTGAGCGAGGAGTTCCTCGCGCTCTCTTCGCTCGAGAGGGTGACCAAGCAGCGGCGGCTGGCCATGCTCCGCGTGCTCGACGCGGCGAATGCCTGGGAGGGGTGGCCGACCTGCGCTGAGTGGCTGTCCTTCATGACGGGCATGAGCCTCGTGACGGCCCGCACCCACGTGCGGATCGCTCGCCAGCTGGCTTACCTGCCCAACGTCGACGAAGCCTTTGGGCGGGGCGAGCTGAGCTACTCCAAGGTGCGCCTGCTCTGCAGCGTGCTCCAGCCGGAGGTGACCGACCCGAAGTATGAGCTGCGCCTGGTTGCTCAGGCGCGCGCGTTCACGACGGAGCAGCTGCGGCGCGTGATCGGGTGCACCCGCAACGTGCTGAAGGGCGGGGCCGAGGCCGCCGCGGAGCGGGAGCGGCGCACGAGCTTCCGGGTGGAGCAGCTCGCGGGGGGAATGACCGTGATCCAGTGCTTCCTCCCCAGCGACGTCGCGGCCCGCGTGGTCGGGGTGGTCGAGCGCGCGATGGAGGACCTGGTCAAGAAGCGGCCCGAAGCGCCCGCGGTCGAGCTGGTCGAGACCTTGGAGGAGCTGAGCGGCTCGGTCGAGTCGGTCGAGCCGGGCGAATCGGAATCCGCTGTGGCCGAGGCCGACGGGGTCGTCGAGGGAGTCGAGGAGCAGGGCGTCGTGCTCGGCTCGGCGGCGGACCCGTCGGGCTCCAACGGCCCGAGGCGGGTCGGCGATCCAGCTGGATCGCCTCGGGAGGAAGGACTTAGGCCTTCGGTGGCCATGGCTGACGGGTTCGTAGCCGTGTTCGAGCACTACCTCGAGCACCGCTCCTGCGGGCAGCCGGGCAAGCCAGGCGAAGTGCTCCTGACCGTGTCGGTCGACACGCTGACGGGGACCATGGCGCACCGCTGCCAGTTGAGCCCTGCGCTCGTGCAGCAGTGGACCTGCGACGCGGTGGTCCAGCCGGTGCTGACCGACGCCAGGGGCGAGGTCCTCGACGTCGGACGCAGGCACCGCGTGGTGCCGCCGCGCCTGCGCCGCGCGCTGGGGCTCCGCGACGGCGAGGCGTGTCAGTTCCCCGGCTGCGGGGCGCGGGCCTTCCTGGAGGCGCACCACCTGAAGCCCTGGCTTCAGGGAGGGGAGACCAAGCTCGGCAACCTGGCCCTGATCTGCAGGCGCCACCACCGCTTCTTGCACCAGGCCGAGTTCAGCGTCGAGTTGACCCGCGAAGGGCTCGTGTTCAGAGACCCCAGCGGCAAGGCCTTGGCGCTGCCCGAGCTTCCGGTCGCGCGCGATCCGCGGCGGGAGCTCGACTCCCTCTTGCGCGAATCCCGACTGACCCCGGGCGGTCTGAAGTGTCAGGACGGGAAGACGAACTACGACTTCTGCACGGCGGTCAGTGGGATCGCGGACACCGTCGAGCGTGGACAGATGAAAGGTCCCCTCGCCCCCGCGGATCACTTCTCGAACTTCGTCTCTCCGCACAGCTACTGGCGCTGGGTCGAGGCCGAGTCGCTCGGCACCCGCCCTCGCGAGTGGGGTCCCCGCCTGGTGGATTCCTCGGTGGCCGACGTGAGAGGCTGAGGTCGTGGCGGTGCGTGAGGTCCATCGGCAGCTCTACGACGATCGCAGCGACGGCTGGTTGGCGGTCGACCGCGAGGGCTTCGTGGGCTGGTTCCACGACGACCGGCTGGGCGCGCGGCCGCTGGAGGCGCTCGGCGCCGAGGCCGCGATCATCAGCAACTTCGACGCGGCGCGAGTGGTGCCTGGTGGGTATCGCTACGACCTGACCGGGTTCCTGCCCGAGGGGGGTCAGGCTCACTGGCCGAGCGGCGACCCCTACGACCACGACCTCCGGCTGGCCTTCGTCGAGGACCCGGGCGACGCCACCTACCTCGAGCCGGCCCTCGACGGGCTGGTGGCGATCATCGGCTCCGGCTCCGAGCTGAGAGTGCTGCACAGCGAAGGGCGCTGCCGTGGCTGCGTCGGGCTGTACCGGGGGTTCCACGGCGTGTGCGTGGCCGAGGTGCTCGACCTCGGCGAGCCGGACTACTGGCCGCCGCGCTCACGGCAAACGCCCGCGCTCTGCTATCCCTCCTACGGCTGCTACGGCTACGTGCACCCCGAGCTGGCCGGGATCGCCTCGCCCTACGGGCGGCGCTGTGTGCCCAACCGGCCGCTGCACCTGGACCAGCTGCCCAGGGCCCTGTCCGAGGTGGTCGGGCGCTCGGTGCTGCCGGTCTGCTTCGCCGAGACGCCCTGGATCCAGCCGGCGGAGCTGACCTACTGCGCGCTGCAGGGCCAGCGTTACCTCAGCACCACGGGGCGGGTGTTCCGCACGGGCTAGGCGAGGAGGCGTCCTGGGCGGACCTTGATCCTTTCGCTTTCTCGTCCCCTTCCCAGTTTTCGACGCCCCTTTGGACTGTCACGGCAAGGTCAAAGGCCTTTCCGTTTTCCGAAAGTACACGCAATGTCACGGTCGTCGAAAGCTCCTGAAAAGCAGGGAGTTGACGCGCTGCGGCAGGCCCGTTCAGGCGCCGTCGAGACTTAGCGAGATGGGGCGGCGATGGCACGTCGCCTGCAGTTGTGTTCCCCGTCGGCGCCCTCTCTCCGCTCGTCGGGGTCGGGCCCGTGTCTGAGCGGAAACACCCTCTCAGACGCGCGAACGACGCTCAGGAACACGAGGTCCCCATGCACGCACCCCGCCGGAGCGCTGCCCGTCTGGCAGCCTTGCTGGTCGTCTCCCTGCTCGCGCTCGGGTGCTGGTGGTTGCTGGCTGGAGAGGTCGGCGCACCCGAAGTCGCCCGGCAGGGCAGCGGCGCCGAGGCGCCCGGCGCTCGCGAGGGCGTTCAGCTCGACGCGCCCGAGCTGCAGCCGGTCGCGCAGGGCGAGGCGGGCCCGGCCAAGGGCGCTCGGCAGCAGGGCGCCCAGGCGCCTCGGCCGAGCGCGGTGCAGTCCAAGCGCAAGCGGGGCGAGAAGCTGCCCCTGACCTCGGGCGGGCGGGTCGACTTCCAGGCCCTGGGCCTGACGGGCAAGGAGCGCGGCGCCGAGCTGCTGCGTACCGAGGAGCCTGCCCAGCCGACGCCGGTTCGCTACGCCTTCGAGGTCGGCGAGACCTGGGAGGTCGACACCTACTACCGCGAAATGCAGGCGGGCGAGGGCGACACCTGGTCGGCGCCCGTGCGCTGGCGCTATGAGGTCGAGCGCGAGGACCGCTTCCGCGGGCGCGCCGTGCGGGTCGTCGTCGTCAAGATGCTCGACGCGCAGGGGCGGGTCGACGGGCGCTTCCCCGCCTCGACCTTCTACGTGGACAAGCAGGACCACCGCCTGGTCGGCGCGGACCTCTACGAGGTCCGCGGCGGCAAGGGCAAGTACACGACCGTGGCCTACGAGCCGGGCAAGGGCCCGGTTCAGGCGCGCGGTTCGATCGTCCCCTTCGACCTGCCCCCCAACGGGGTCGAGGGGAACCTGCGCGTCGGCGCGGGTCTGCCTCACCTCGAGCCGGAAGCGGAGGGCGCCCGCGGGCGCTTCCCTCGCCCCGGCGAGCTGGTGGGCGCGGGCGCCGAGTCGATCGCGCTCCGCTACGAGCTGCCCGGCGGCGGGAGCGTCCGCCAGCGCTGGGCCCCCGGCGACATGCGCTGGCCGGTCGAGAGCGTCGGCCCCCACCGGCGCAGCTACCGGGTCAAGGGCAAGTAGCGCTCACTCAGAACACTCGGAACACGAGACCCAAGACTCCCAGGGATCGGAGCACACATGCAACGCAGTCACTTCTTGAGCGCAGGCTTACTCGCCTTGCTCTTCGCCGGCGTCAGCCCGGCCCAGGACATCGCCCTCGACGAGGTCGTGATCAGCGAGGGCGAGGACGAAGCCGTCGTCGAGAACGTCCCCTGGTCGGGCTCGTGGTGGTCCTTCCAGGCCGGCAAGCTGGCCCAGGGCTACGACGGCTTGCCGGACAACTTCGAATACGACGCGCAGAGCGAGACCTTCGCGCCGATCACGACCCGCAGCGAGACCGAGCTCTCGCCGCTGCGCAAGTACGACCTCTTCATCGAGCGCCGCGAGGGGACCAACCCCGGGTCCGCGCTGCTCGAGCTGCAGGGCGACGACGCGCGCGACTTCCACCACCACGTCCACGGCGAGCGCAAGCGGCGCTTCGACGACGAGGGGGTCGGCTACGGCTGGTGGGGCCACTGCAACGGCTGGGCGGCGGCGGCCTGCATGGAGCGTGAGCCCGTGGCCCCGATCACGGCCGAGGGGATCCGCTTCGAGGTCGGCGACCTCAAGGGCCTCCTGACCGAGAGCTACTGGGGCGTCCGCTCCGACTTCACCGGCACCCGCTACAACAAGCCCAGCGAAGAGCTGAAGGCCAAGGTCGAGCGGGGCGCCGAGCTCCTCGACGAGCTGGGCGGGAACGAAGAGCCGGCCATCGACGACTACATCGCCTGGTACGAGGACATCTTCTCGAGCCCGATCGACGACGCGGTCAAGCCGAACCTGGTGGCGGAGAACTTCCGCGCCTCGCTCGAGAACGTGCGCGACTGGGCCAAGCGCAACTGGGAGGACGCCTACGCCGACGTGGCGCCGGACGTGTTCCACAAGCTGCTCGTGACCCAGATCAAGAACAAGCGCAGCGCGCTGGTGTTCGACACCTCGGCCAACGAGGAGGTCTGGAACTTCCCGGCCTACTACTACCGGACGCACCTGACCAAGGTCGAGGACACGCCCGAGGGCGGCGCCAAGTATGAGGTCGAGACGACGGTCCACTACGCCCACGACGGCGTGAGCGAGTCGATCATCGGCGTCAACGAGCTCGACATGGACTACACCTACACGCTCACCACCGACGCGGACGGGCACCCGATCTCGGGCGAGTGGACGGGCGACTCGGTCGACGACCACCCCGACTTCGCCTGGCTGCCGACCTTCAACCCCGACGGCGAGGACCGGGGCGAGAACCCCAACTTGCTCTTCGGCAAGCTCAAGCAGATCCTCCAGACCGACCACGCCCACGGGCCCCGCAAGCTGGAGCTCGAGGTCGTGCAGAGCGACGGCAACGTCGTGCGCCAGACCCAGCGGATCGACCCCGAGCAGACGACCACCTGGAGCCAGGCGGTCGCGGTCGACAACCCGGTCTCGCTGCGCGTGTTCCGCGCGGACGCCGCGGGGATCGTCAAGGTCCGCTACGCCCTGGCTAACGTCGACGAGGGCTGGCGCTTCATCACGGCGGCCCGCGGTGAGGCGGCCGAGCTGGGCGTGGTCGAGAGCGGCGACGAGCTCGCCGCCAGCTACGACCTCCCGGCTGGCAAGCAGCTGGTGCTGGCCTACGGCTACGACGGCAGCGACCGCCTGATCGGGATCAGCGAGCTGGCACTCGACGTGGGCGGCACGCCCGCGCCGGCCGGCGGCGACGACGCCCACGAGGAGAACGACGACCGCGCCAGCGCCGTCGCGCTCCAGCCCGGGACCCACGAGGGCCTCGAGTGCAACGACGACGACTGGTTCACGGTCGAGGTCCCCGCGGGGGCTCGCCTGCGCGTCGCGATCGCCTTCAGCAACGACCAGGGCGACCTCGACCTCGAGGTCGTAGGCGCGGGCAGCTCGGCCGGCACCGGCGACCAGGAGGTCGTCGAGCAGAGCGGCCTCAGCGCCGGGAGCTACGCGATCCACGTCTACGGCTACGCCGGGGCGCGGGCCAGCTACCGGCTCGAGGTCGAGGTCGAGGCGGCCAACCCGACCAACCCGACCAACCCGCCCGCGCCGACGCCGGGGGACGACGCCTTCGAGGAGAACGACGAGCGCGCCAGCGCGGCGCTGCTGACCCCGGGGCTGCACGCGATCGAGGTCCGCGACGAGGACTGGTTCGCGGTGGACCTGGCCGCGGGTGAGCGGGCGACCTTCACGCTCCGCTTCCGCCACAGCGACGGGGACCTGGACCTCGCCGCCGTCGACTCGAACGGCGCCAACCTGGCCACCTCGACGAGCACCAGCGACGCCGAGGAGGTCAGCGTGGTCGCGGCCGCGGCCGGCCGCTACTCCTTCCGCGTCTACGGCTACAGCGGCGCCACGAACAGCGGCGAGGTCGAGCTGACCGTCGAGGGCGGCACCACGCCGCCCCCGGCCCCCGCCGACGACGCGCTCGAGGCCAACGACACCCGCGACGCGGCGAGCGTGATCAACCGCGGCGCGATCGACGCGCTCAGGATCGCGGGCAACGACGACTGGTTCGCGATCGACGTCGCGGCCGGCGAGACGATCACGCTGCGGATCGACTTCAGCCACAGCGAGGGCGACCTCGACATGCGCCTGGTCGACGCCAACGGCACCCGCCTCGACGACAGCCAGGGCACCGACGACCGCGAGGAGATCCGCTACACGGCCAGCGCCGACGAGCGGATCTACCTGCGCGTCTACGGCTACGACGGCGCCCGCGCCGCGTATCGACTCGAAGCCAACTAGCGCTCGGCGCTCGCTGGGGTGTTTGGACGAGCCCGGGCGCGAGCTCGGGCTCGTCTGCGTGTGGGTCTGCTGGAGTCTGCGCCAGGAAGCGAAGCCCACTCCGGTTCCGGTTCCGGTCCCGGTCCCCGTGTCCCCGGTTGCGGGTCCTGCCCTCTCCGGGCCCGGGCACGAGGGAGCAGGTTCGGCGCAAGAAAAGGCGCTCACGCCCTTTCTCGTCACCCGACCCGACCCGTGCTTGAATGCGCCCCTCAACCTCAGCAGGAGACGACCCCATGGCCCACCACGTGACCCTGATCCCCGGAGACGGCATCGGCACCGAGATCACCGCGGCCACTCTCCACGTGCTGGAGGCGACGGGCGTGGACTTCGACTGGGACCGCGTCGAGGTCGGCGAGGTCTCGCTCGCGGCCGGCGGCGAGGTCCTGCCCGAGGCCGTGTTCGACTCGATCCGCCGCACGGGCGTCGCGCTCAAGGGCCCCGTCGGGACCCCGATCGGGAGCGGGCACCGCTCGGTGAACGTCACGATCCGGCGCAAGCTCGACCTCTACGCCTGCCTGCGGCCGGTCAAGAACATCCCGGGGATCGAGACGCCCTTCGACGGGGTCGACCTCGCGATCGTGCGCGAGAACACCGAGGGCCTCTACTCGGGGATCGAGCACATGGTGACCGAGGACGTCGCCGAGAGCCTCAAGATCATCACCCGCAAGGGCTCGACCCGGATCGCGCGCTTCGCCTTCGAGCACGCGCAGAAGCGGGGGATCGGCAAGGTCACGGCGGTCCACAAGGCCAACATCATGAAGATCAGCGACGGGCTCTTCCTGGAGTGCGTGCGCAAGGTCCGCGAGGAGTTCCCCGGCGTCGATTACGAGGAGATGATCGTCGACAACTGCGCGATGCAGCTCGTGCGCTGGCCGCGTCAGTTCGGCGTGCTGGTCATGAACAACCTCTACGGCGACATCCTGAGCGACCTGACCGCCGGCCTGGTCGGCGGCCTGGGCGTCTCGCCCGGCGCCAACATCGGCGCCGATCAGGCCGTGTTCGAGCCGATCCACGGCACCGCGCCGGACATCGCCGGCAAGGGCTGGGCCAACCCGACCGCGATGCTCCTCTCGGCGGCGCTCCTGCTCGAGCACCTGGGCGAGGACGACGCGGCCAGCCGCCTGCGCAGCTCGCTCGAGCGCGTGCTCGGCGCGCGCGAGGTCCGCACCCGCGATCTGGGCGGCGAGGCGAGCACCATGGAGTTCGCCGAGGCCGTGGCCAAGGCGATCAAGCAGTGAAGTTCGTCGGGCACCGGGGCGCGCGCCACGAGGCGCCCGAGAACACGTTGGCCGGGATCGAGCACGCGCTCGCGGCCGGGGTCGACGCGATCGAGATCGACGTCCATCTCGCCGCCTCGGGCGAGGTGGTCGTGATCCACGACTTCACCCTCGAGCGGACCACCGACGGCGAGGGACCCGTGGTCGCCAAGACCCTGGCCGAGCTGCAGCAGCTCGACGCGGGCGGCGGCGAGCGGATCCCGACCCTGAGCGAGGTGCTCGAGCGGGTCCGCGGCCGCTGCGAGCTCTTCGTCGAGATCAAGGCCCTCGCGATCGAGGAGGCCGTCGTGGACGTGATCCGCGGCGCGGACCAGGTCGGCGAGTGCTTCGTGAAGGCCTTCGACCACCGGGTCGTCCAGCGGGTCAAGGAGCTGGAGCCCGCCCTGCGCGCCTGCTGCCTCATGGTCGGCCGCCCCGTCGATCCGGTCGGGATCGTGCGCGCCGCCGGCGGCGACGTGCTCTCGCTCGGGATCAGCTTCCTGGACGCGGACCTCGTCGCCGCCTGCCACGCGGGCGGGGTCGAGGTGTGCGCCTGGAACTGCAACGATCCGGGCGAGGTCCAGGGCTACCGCGCCATGGGCCTCGACTGGCTCTGCACCGACCGCCCCGCCGAGCTGCGCGGCTCCTAGGCAGAGCCCAAGCAGGGAGCTTCCTTTGGGCCGGCGCGAGCGGCGCTCAGCTGCCAGAGTAGGCGCGTGGCGGAGCTCTTGGGGGGACGCTTTCGGCTGGGGGCCGACCTGGCGCGCGGCGGCTACGGCCGCGTCGTCGCGGCGCACGACGAGCTGAGCGGAGACGAGGTCGTCGTCAAGCTCCTTCAGCGCGTGGACGACGAGAGCGCCATGGCTCGCTTCATGCGCGAGGGAGAGCTGGCCCAGCGCCTGCGGGACCCGCGCGTGGTCCGCCTGCGCGCGTGCGGCGCGACGCCGGAGGGGCTGCCCTTCCTCGCCTATGAGCGGATCCCGGAGGCGCGCCCGCTGGACGTGGCCTGGAGCGAGTGGCCCGTGCGGCGTCGGCTGGAGGCGCTGAGCGAGCTGGCCGAGGGATTGGCCGAGGCCCACCGGCTCGGGATCGTCCACCGCGACCTCAAGCCCGACAACGTGCTCGTCGACGCCGAGGGGTTGCCTCACCTGATCGACTTCGGGATCGCCTTCCTGCAGGAGGGCGAGCGCTTGACCCAGACCGGCACCTCGATCGGAACGCCCCACTTCATGTCGCCCGAGCAGGTCGCAGGAGCGCGCGAGGCGCTGGGGCCGCCGGCGGACGTGTGGGCCCTGGGGGTCCTCGTGCAGCTCGCCCTGGGCGGCGAGCTCCCCTTCGACGCGCCGAGCTACGGCGAGCTGGCCCTCGCCATCGGTCAGGAGGCTCCGCGACCCTTGCCGAGCGAGGCGCGCGCGGCCTGGCCTCAGGTGGCGGAGGTGGTCGAGATCGCCCTCAGCAAGGACCCCGAGCGGCGCTACGCGGACGCTGGCGAACTGGCCGAGGCCCTGCGCGCCGCCCGCGGCGGCGGACGTCGCTCGCTGATCCTGCTCGCGACCGCGGCCGGCGGGCTGCTCGCGCTCAGCCTCCTGGCGCTCGCGGCCGCCCTGGCTCGGCGCGCGGCGGAGCCCCAGCCGGCCCGAGCGACCCCGCTCGCGTCCCAGGCGCCGCAGCCGAGCCCTGCCCAGAGCGGCCTGGAGCTGGCGGCGCCGCTGCGGCGCGCCCTCGAGGAAGCCGGCGCGCGTGACCTGGCGCAGCTCGCGCCCGAGCTGAGCAGGACGCAGCGCGACGCGGCGGTGGACTGGCTGCGCGTCCGCCTGGGTCCGGTCCTCGGCAGTCGCCCCTGCGATCTGGAGCACGCCCTGGGGCTGCTGGAGAAGCTGGCGCTCTTGCGCGCGAGGGACGCGCGGGAGCGCGACCCCCTGGTGGACCAGGGCCTGGCCGCTGCCCGCGCGCTGGGGGAGGCGGGGGCGGCCGAGGTGCTGCGGCTCTTCGAGGCCCTGGCCGCGACGCGCCTGCGCGCCGAGGACCCGCGCGGGGCCGGGGTCGACGTGCTCGACTTCCTGCTCAACGTCCGGGCCCTGCGGCGCCTCGACGATCGCGAGTGGGCCCGCCTGCTCCTGGCTGCGCTGCAGCTCGACCTCGAGGTCTCGGTCGTCCACTTCATGGGCCGGATCGAGGTGCAGAGCGGGGATCCGATCGCTCCCTTCCTGCGGCTGCGAGGCGAGCTCGAGTTCCGGCGCGCGGCCCTCTTGCCGCTCGACGAGCCCCGTGCTGGCCTGCGGCGCCTGCTCTACACGCCGCCCGGCTGCCCCGAGCTGGGGCCGATCAACCGCGCCGAAGGCGTCCGCCTCGCCGAGGCTCAGCCCAAGGACGCCCAGGCCGCCGCGGCGCGCTTGCGCGAGGCGCGCGGGCTGGACCCGGCCAACCCGCTGCTCGCGCTGAAGTTGGCCGTGACGCGCTGGAGGCTGGGCGACCACGAGGGAGCGGTCTCTCAGGCGCGCGAGGCCTGGCGTCTGTGCGAGGCCTCCCGCTGGGCCGAGCGGGGCTCGCTCTTGCTCGCCCTTCAGAGCGGCCTCCAGGCCGAGGCCGTCGAGCTGATGGGCGCCTGCGGCCAGGAGGCCGAAGCGCGGCGCTGGATCGACGAGGCCAGCGAGCGCTCGGCTCAGCAGTCCCGCCGCAGCTTGCTCGAGGAGCGCCTCCGAGCTGGGCTCGCGCGCCACGCCGAGCGGGAGGGCGCGCGCTGAGCGAGCGCAGCTGAGGAGGGCTCTCGCGGGGCGACTCGGTTAGCCTCTGGGGGTGAACGCGACGCCTCCTGCTCTCCGGGCCGCAGCCTTCGTCCGGGTCGAGGGCCTGCTCCTCCCCGGGCACCTGCTCCGCAGCGCGCTCTACCTGGGCGCCAACGCGCCGGGGATCGGCGGGCGCGCCGCGGCCCTGGGCAGCCTGCTGGCGGCGACCCCGGCCCTGGCGGCCTTCTCGCTGACCGACCGGCGCCGCCTGCGGCGCCTGGCGGGCTACGGGCTGCGCGGGCTGACCCGCGACCGGATCGACGCCCTCTCGCGCGAATACTACGAGCGCTTCCTGGCCGGCGAGCTGCGAGACGAAGGCCAGGCCGCCCTGGAGCGAGCCCGCGCGGCGGGGCTGCGGCTGGTGCTCTTCAGCCGCGGGCTCGGTCGCGCCCTGGCGCCGCTGGCCGAGGAGCTGGGGGCGGACCTGCTCGTGGCCAGCGAGCCGGAGTACCGCGACGAGGTGGCGACCGGGCGGCTGCTGGAGCCCGCCCCGGACTGGGCGCGCGAGCTGGCCGAGCGCGAGCGGATCCCGCTCGGGGCGTCCTACGCCTACGGGCACGACCTGGCCGACGAGGCGCTGCTGGAGGCGGTCGGCTTCCCCTGCGCGGTCGCGCCCGACCCGGCCCTGCGCCGCGCGGCCCGCGCGGCGGGCTGGCCGGTGCTGGAGCTGCGCGCGTGAGCGGGGCGGCGAAGGAAGGTGCGGCGCGGCGGGGCGCAAGCGGCGCGGGCCAGGTGTCTACGAGCACCGCGCTGCCCCGCTCACGCGCAGAGGTGGCAGCGTGAGCCTGGCGCCGAGCGAGCTCCTGGCCGGGCGGCGGCTGCTCTTGACCGGCGCCACCGGCTTCCTGGGCAAGGTGTGGCTGGCCCACCTGCTCGAGCACTTGCCCGAGACCGAGCTCGTGCTCGTCGTGCGCCCCGGCGGCGGACGCGCCGAGCCCGACGAGCGGGCCCGCCGGCGCCTGATCGACCTGCTCGAGACCTCGCCCGCCTTTCGGGCCCTGCACGAGCGGCTGGGGGCCGAGGAGCTGGCGCGCCGCGTCGCCGCGCGGGTCCGCGTGCTGGCGGGCGACGTGGGCGCGCCGCGGCTCGGCCTGGGCGAGCAGGAGCTGGGCCCGCTGGACCTCGTCGTCCACGTGGCCGGCTTGACCGACCTCGACCCCGAGCTGGGCCCGGCCCTCGACGTCAACGTCCAGGGCGCGCTGGAGGCCTTGGAGCTCGCGCGGGAGGCGGGCGCGCAGCTGGTGCACGTCTCGACCGCCTACGTGGCGGGCCGGCGGCGGGGGCGGATCGCCGAGCAGATCGAGGGCGACGCGCCGGCCGCGCCGCGCGGGGCCTCCTTCGACGCGGCCCAGGAGCTGGCCGACCTGCGCGCGCTCGAGGCCAGCCTGCGCGACGAGCTGCGCGACCCGCGCGTGGCCGCCGAGCTGCGCGAGCGAGCCGAGGCGGCGCGCCGGCGGCTGGGGCTGGAGCTGAGCGCCCTGGAGCGCCTCGAGCGCCGCGAGCGCGAGGAGCACCTCGCGCGCCGCGGGGGCGCCGAGGGGCGGGCGCGCGCCAAGGCCTGGGGGTGGCCCAACCTCTACACCGAGACCAAGGCGCTGGCGGAGGCTCTGCTGGCGGAGCAGCGCGGGGGGGTCGCCCTGACGGTCGTGCGGCCCACGATCGTCGAGGCCGCCTGGCGCGACCCCTTCCCCGGCTGGAACGAGGGGCTGCACACCTCGGCGCCCTTGACCTACGCCCTGACCCACGGCCCGCTGCGCGCCCTGCCGGCGCGCGCGGAGCTGGTGCTGGACGTGGTCCCGGTGGACGAGGTGGCGCGCGGGCTGAGCTTGGCCTGCGCCGCGGCCCTCGAGCAGCCGCCGAGCGAGCCGCGCGTGCTGCACCTGGGCAGCTCGACGAGCAACCCCTTCTCCCTGCGCCGCGTGATCGAGCTGACCGCCCTGGCGCGGCGCACCCCGCGCGAGGGCGCCTTCCAGGCCCGCGAGCTGCTGGAGCTCGACGCCTCGGCCGGCGGCGAGCCGCTCTATCGCGCGCAGGTGCCCTGGGCGCGGCGCTTGATCGGCGGGAGCGGGCGGGCCCTGGGCGAGCTGGCGGAGGCCCTCGGCGGCGAGGCCCACAGCCAGGGCCTGCGGGCTCGCGCGGCGCGGCGCCTGGCGGGGGTCGCCCGGCGCGCCAGCAAGGCCGAGCGCGGGCTGCGCAAGGTCGAGGAGGCGGTCGACCGCTTCCGCCCCTTCGTGGCCGAGCACGAGCACGTGTTCGTGAGCGAGGCCGTCGAGGGGCTCTCGGCGCGCCTGGCCGAGGGCGAGCGCGGGCGCTTCGGCTGGGGGGTCCCTGGCTTGGACTGGGGCGCCTTCTGGCCCGAGGTCCAGCTCCCGGGGCTCGAGACCTGGGTCTACCCCCGCCTGGAGGGGCGGCGTCCGCCGCGCGAGCCCCGACGACCTTTACCCGCTCTGAATAGCGATCCGGCCGCCGACCGTCTGTCCTAGGCGCCCCTCGCCCTGGGTTGTTGCCCTAGAATGCGCGGCTGACCCACCGCCCTGGAGGTCCACATGCGCGCCTGCCTTCTCGCCTTTCTGGTCCTGCTCGTCACGAGCACCACGGGCTGCCTCGACTACCGCGAGCACCTGATCCTCAAGGAAGACGGCTCGGGATCGCTCCAGATCGACTTCCTCGTCGACCTGGGGATCCTCAACGAGATCTCCAAGGCCCTGGGCGAGAAGCCCGACCCCGCGGCCACGCAGGGCCCGACCAAGGACGAGGTCCTCAACGGCCTCGAGGTCGAGGGGGTCGAGGTCAAGGAGATCGAGATCAAGCAGCGCGAGACCAAGAGCAAGGTCCACCTGCTGATCAACTTCAAGAGCCTCGAGGCCCTCAACAAGATCGAGGGCTTCGGCGACGACCGCCGGGTCGACTTCTACGACAACGGCGACGGCCAGGTCCGCGTGGTCTACAGCTTCGACACCCGCGATCAGCTACCCATGGAGGAGTTCGGCGACCCCGGCGTGCCCGAGGATCAGATGGACCCGATCGAGAAGAAGATCGTGACTCTGACCAAGGGCGCCCGCGACAAGATCAAGTTCCGCAGCCGCGTGACCCTGCCAGGCCCGATCGGCAAGTCGACCGGGATCAAGGACCCGCGCGAGCCGAAGGAGAACGAGCGGGTGTGGCTGATCGACAAGGAGCGGGACGAGAAGAAGCACGCTCGCCTGGGCAAGGGCAAGCTGCGCATGCAGATGATCGTGGCCAAGAGCTCGGTGCCCTGGGTCAAGGAGCTCAAGCCGCTCCCCACCCGCCGTTCGGGCCCGACCCCTCCGCCCGACAAGCGCCGCCCCGGCCCCCCGGACAAGCCCGGCGGTCTGGGCGACTAGGCAGAGCCTGGCTCTGACCGGATCGAGTGAGCAGCAGAGGCGAGGCCCAGGGCCTCGCCTCGCTGCTTTTGGGTGCCGCTTGACCACTCTGGACACTCGCCATGGCAAGCTGAGCGGGTGATCGTCGACCGCTGGCTCGCGGGCCGCTTCTTGCGCGCCTACCTCCTCTTCACCGCCTCGCTCGGGTTCTTGTTCCTGGTCGTGGACCTGATGAGCAACGCGGACCGGCTGCTCCGCTATGGCTTCGCCCAGGCGGCCTTCGAGCGCTACGCCAGCATGCTGCCCGAGCTCTTCTTCCTGCTCAGTCCGCACCTGGTGCTCCTCGCGGGGCTGTGGACGATCGTCTCGCTGGTGCGCTCCAACGAGCTCGTGCCGCTCTACGCGGCTGGCTACTCGCCGCGCCGGATCTGCGCTCCCTTGCTCGTGATGGCCCTCGGCCTCAGCGGACTGGCGTGGGCGGACCGCGAGCTGCTCTTGCCCGCCGTCGGGCATCTGCGCCGCAGCCAGCGCCTGGCGCGCCAGCCACGCCAGCCGGTCCGGCCCGTCGCCGACGGGGCGGGCGGGGTCCTGAGCGCTCAGTACTACGTGCCCAGCCGCGGAGACCTGGTCGACCCGCGCTACACCTGGCTGGACGAAGGGCACGCCGAGCGAGCGACCATCCTCGGCGCTCTCGCCAGCTACGACGACGAGGCCGGCGGCTGGCGCTTCTTCAAGGCCCGCCGGATGACGGCGGCGCCGGTGGGCAGCGCGAGCGTGGTCGAGAAGCTCCCCGAGGGCTTCCTCGTGCCCAGCGAGCTGCGCAAGCAAGACGTGGAGGCTTCGATCCAGTCGCCAGGCTTCCTCAGCGCCGCGGAGCTCCGCGAGCAGCTCCAGCGTCCCGGCTTCGCCCACCTCGAGGTCCAGCTCTACGAGCGCTACACCCAGCCCCTGGCCGGGGTCGCGCTCCTGCTGCTGGGCCTGCCCCTGGTGCTGGGCGCCGCCCGCGGAGGGAGCGTCTACCTGCGCGGGCTGGGCTGCCTGACGCTGGGCGTGTGCTACTTCGTGGGCGGGACGATCTGCTACGAGCTGGGCACGCGCGGGCTGCTGCCGCCGGTGGTCGCGGCTGGGTTGCCGCTCGCAGTGGCGGTCGTCGCCGGGAGCTTTGCCTTCTCCCGCGCCTGAGTCAGCTCGACGACCCGTCGCCGCCGAGGGTCGGCCAGCCGCCGCGAGACTCGATCAGGTCGATCAGGCGCTGCCCGCGCACGCGGGTCTCGCCGAGGCGCTGGCGGGCGTCCGCGAGGACCGCCTCCAGGCGCTCGCGGCGGGGGCTCCGCGGCGAGAGGCGCGCGAGGGCGCGCTCGAAGTCGGACACCGCCCCGGCGAAGTCGAGCAGGTCGCTGCGGGCGGCGGCGCGGCCGATCAGGGCGCGCGCACGTCGTCGGGGCGCTCGGTGAGCGAGGTCGAAGAGGTCCGCGAACACGTCGACCTCGGGCGGCGGCGGGAGCGGCTAGCCCCTCAGCGTGGAAACGCCGCCAGTTAGCGCGCCTCCTGGACCTGAACGCCGCGGCGCTTGTTGCGGCGCTTCTGGTCCCAGGCCCCGCGGGCCTTCTGCTGCACGGCGCGGTTCTGCTTGCGCAGGTAGCCTTCGTAGTCGACGGCCGGCGCCTGCTGCTGGCGGATCGGGCGCGGGTGGGACTGGGCGGGGGCGCCCAGCCAGTCCTGGCCGCGGTAGAAGGCGTAGCGGGCGTCGCCCTCGCGGGCGATCACGGTCGCCTTGCCGCGCAGGCCGTCGGCGACGAACACGCCGCGGAGGTCCGTCTCGCCGCTCTTGAAGTCGGCCTGGCCGCTGCCGACGGCCTTGACGTGCACGCCGGCCGGGTAGCGGCCCCCGACCACGTCGCGCACGTTGGCGCGGACCCGCCCGCTGGTCGTGTCCTCCTGGACCTCCAGCTGGAGCGGCGTGATCAGGACCAGGCCGCTGGCGAAGTGGTCGTCGGCGCGGGCGATCACGAGGTAGGCGCCCTCGGCGGCCAGCTTCAGCTGGGCCTTGGTCGTCTTGTCCGCGTAGTCGGTCGCGCTGCCCAGCTCGACGCTCAGCTTCTGCTGGGGTGCGATCCCGGCCAGCTCGACCTGGGTGATCTTGCTGAGGTCCTTCTCGCGCAGGTAGAGCTTCATGAGGTCGACCTTGTAGACCTCGAGCTGGGCCTGGCCCAGGTTGCGGCTCGCGAGCTCGACCTCGACCGCCTTGCCGGGGCGCACGACCGTCACCTCGGGCAGGCGGAGGTGCTTGCGCTCGAAATACTCGATCGCCTCGCCGGCGTCGGCGAAGTGCTGCTTGACCTCGCTGTACCAGCGGATCGCCTGGGCGGGGTCGTTCTGGGCGTGGTGGATCTGGCCGAGGATGTACTTGCCGAGGCGGTGGAAGCGGGTCTTGCTCTCGGCCACGACCTTGCCGTGCTCGAGCGCCTTGGCGTAGTCACGCCGCCAGAAGTGACCGAGTGCGGTCATGTAGCGGAAGGAGCCCTGGAAGTCGCTCTTGGGGTAGACCGAGAGGCTGCGCTGGCTGAGCACCACCACGTCGTCATGGCGCTTCAGGTCCAGGTAGGCGTTGGCCATCGAGAAGGCCGCGTCGTCGGCCAGCGGGCTCTGGGGGTGGTGCGCCAGGAAGAAGCGCAGCATCGTGATCGCGCGGGCGATCAACGCCACGCGGGTCGGCTTCTCCTCGCGGGCCGGCATCCAGGAGAGGCTCAGGCGCTGCTCCTTGGCCAGCGCGCGCCACTGGGGCGCGAGCTCGTAGACCCGCTGGGCCGTGGCGAAGAGCGAGCCCGCCACCTCGGCCGAGCCGGGGTAGTGCCACCACAGCGCCTCCTGGTAGTCGACGGCGCCCAGGGGCTGGCCCTGGTCCGCCAGGATCGCGCCGATCTGGCTGTCCGAGAGGAAGCTGGCGTCGATCGTGGCCCGGAACACGAGCATCGCGCGCTCGTGCTCGCCGAGGTCGCGGTAGGCGCGACCCACGACCAGGATCTTGTCGAAGGGCACCTCGAGGTCGGGGTAGCGCACCGCCAGGATCTCGAAGGCGGCCACGATCCGGCGCGCGTCGTAGTGCTCGGGCGCGGTGTGGATCCAGAGGATCATCTTGGCCAGGTCGCGCTCGTTGGGGCGCTTCTTGCGCTCGAAGAGGGGCGCCAGGTACTCGAGCGCCTTGCCCAGCTCGCCCTCGGCGAAGTGCAGCGAGCCCAGGGCGTAGCGCTCCGAGTCGTTGAGCTGATAGCGGTCCGGGCTCTGCTCTCCGGGGCCGAGCACGCTGAGGGTCGTGACCTCGCCGCGCCCGACGCGGGAGCGGTCCTGCTCGTCGACCAGGCGCGTGGGCGGCACGCGGAAGGTGCCCGGCGTGCGGCCGACCAGCGCGTAGCGGATGTTGCCCACGTAGCGGTTGGGCTGGAAGTAGAGCCGCAGCTCGCCGTCCTGCAGCTCGTGGTGGACGAAGCCGCCCTGGAGCGTGTTCGGCACCAGCGCCATCCCGGCCGGCAGGGGCTCGTGCACGATCAGGGCCGACTCCTTGCGCGCCCGGGCGCTGACGCTGACCTCGACCTCGACCCGCTGGCCGAGGGTCGCGTTCTTGACCGGCGAGGTGCTCTGGACGCCGATCGACTTGCCGCGGTGGCGCAAGGGCGCGTGCAGATAGCGGCGGTGATAGACCCGCCAGCCGCGCTTGCTCTTGCCCGAGTAGCTGGGGCGGAAGCCGCGGAAGGTCGCCGCGTAGGCGTAGCGGGCCCGACCCTCGAGGCGGAAGCGGAGCACCAGCTCCTGCTTCGTGCCCAGCTGCTCGCTGGGGATATCGAAGCGGACGGCGCCGCTCGCGCCCCGCCGCTCGATCACCTTCAGCGGGGTCCCGTCGAGCAGGACCGTGATCCGCGCGTCGTCGCGCTCGGTCTCGCTCTCGGCGTAGTAGGCCGCCAGCGCCGCCACGGCCAGGCCGTGGCGAGTGGCGATCACGTGGCGGCCCGCGCCGCGGCCCGCCAGGAGCTGGCTGGCCAGCTCGGCGGCCACCGGCGTCCCGGGGGTCACGCGGGCCAGGGCCAGGAGCTGCCAGGCGTCGACCTCGGTGTTGCCGGTGACCTTGCGCGGGAGCGCGCGGGCCAGCTCGGTCGCGAAGTTCCGCCGGTCGAGCTTCAGGAACACCAGCGCCAGGCGCGCCAGGGCGGCGGGCTGGAGCCGGTTGCGCAGGCGGTAGAGCGAGTTGGCCAGGCGGAAGTCGGCGCGGCCGGCCTCGGCCAGGGCGTGCAGGATCTGGGTCCGCAGGTTGGCGTCGCCCGTCCGGCGGTAGGCGTTGAGCAGCAGGTTCTCAGCGGCCTGCGTCTCGGGGACGAAGTGGATCGCGCCCTTGCTCTGGGCCAGACCCCAGAGCACGAAGCAGGTCTCCTCGACGCTTCCCCCGCCCAGGCCCCAGCCGCGGTTGCCCTGCTGGGTCGGGGCCACCGCGCCCAGCGAGCGGCGCAGGGCGCGCTCGAGCCGCTGGAGGGTGGTCTCGTCAGCGCCGTGCTTGCGGGCGTAGCGGAGGGCGCTCGCCAGGCCGAGCAGGCGGGCGCCGAGGGACTCGGGCCAGCAGTTGCCGCGCTGGAGCGCCAGCTCGGCCAGGGTCCCCTCGAGCGAGGGGCCGACCATCACGCTCAGCCAGCGCGACTGGAGCTGGCCAGGGGGCAGGCGGAGCACGACCGAGGCGTCTCCGGTCGCGGTGCCGCCGCCGTGCACGACGACCTCCTCACCCCAGGGCACGACCTGGACCTGGCGGCTGAGCGAGTCGCTGGCCTGGCCGCTCTTGCCGCTCAGGACCAGCTCCAGCGCCTCGGCGGCGGGGACCTTCAGGTTGGCGAACACGACCTCGGCCGTGCCGCTGGCGCTCAGGGTGGCGCGGGCGCGGCGGCTGGCGAGGTAGCGCTCGCCCTCCCGCAGCTGCAGCTCCAGCTCGACCTCGGCGCCCTTGGGGCCGTGGACGCGGCTCAGCAGGCGGATCTCGTCGCCCTCGCGCAGGTGGCGCGGGGCGAGGAGCTCGACGAAGAAGTCCTTGGCGGTCACGACGTGGGAGCGGGCTTCGCCGACCAGGGTCGCGACGCTCACGCCGCGGGTCGTCAGGCGCCAGCGCGTGGTCCGCTGCGGCAGGGGCACCGAGATCGTGGCCCGGCCCTGGGCGTCGGTCACGACCTCGCACTTCCAGAAGCCGGCGCCGATCTCGTCCTGCCGGGGGGCAGCCTCACCGCCGCCATCGGCCTCATCGTCGGCGTCGAAGGACATCCCGCCCGAGGGCTCCATGGCCGGCGCGTCGGCCGGGCTGGGCATGGGGCGGGCGCCCTGGCGGCTGGGGGCCATCTTCTTGGCCAGGCTCTCGCGCGCGTCGCGCATCCGGCGGCCGCCGGCGCGGCCCCGCGCGAAGGAGCGCTCGCTCTCGAGCTGGCTCTGGAGCTCCTTGAGCTCGGTCGCCTCGTTCTTGGCGAGCTCGAGCCGGTTGGCCTCGTCCTTGAAGGCCTTGAGGATCTCGCTGGTCTTGCCCTCGTAGCGGAAGGCGTTGCTGGCCGAGACGCGGAACTCGGCCTGCCGCTTGACGCCCTCCTCGAAGGCGGCCTTGATCGAGCCGACCTGCTCGGGGAAGCGCGCGTAGAGCGTCTCCTCGACCAGCGCCAGGCTCAGCTCGGCCTCGACGGGGCGGCCGAGCTGATCGGTCACCACCAGCTCGACCTCGGCCGTCTCGCCCGGCGCGTAGCGCTCCTGCTTCGGCTTCAGCGTCACGCGCAGCTCCCGCGCGACGCGGAAGTCCTTGTGGGCCGAGTGCAGCTTCTGCTCCTCGAGGGCCGTGACCGCCAGGCGGAAGTTGGGGAAGTGGACGTGGTCGACCTGGGTCTCGAGGGAGGTGAAGCCGGGCTTCAGGGTCACGACCCGGTGGGCCAACACGGCGTCGCCCTCCCAGGTCAGGAGCGCCAGGGTCGGCGCCTTCAGGCGCGAGTGGAGCCGCACGCTGTGGGCCTGGCCGACCTCGAGGCTGGCGCTCTCGCTGAACACGCGCAGGCGGGTCCCGTCCTCGTCGTCCGAGACGCGCAGGCCGCTCTCGCCGACCACGGGCTGGCCGAAGCGGTCCTCACCGACGGCGCGGATCACGTAGTCGCCGCCCGCTTCGATCTTCACGCTCAGGCGCGCCTCGCCCGTCTTGGGGTCGGTGCTGACCTGGTGCTCCTGCACGGTGCGGGTCGCGCTGCCGCCGCTGGGGGCGCGGAACCAGGGCACGGCGTTGAGCACGGGGTCGGGCTTGCGGGCCTCGCGGCGCTGGACGAACACGTTCAGCTTGCGGCCGACGGGCTTGCCGTCGGGGCCCTTGGTCGAGAAGCGCAGCTCGACCGGCTCGCCGGCCAGGACCAGCTCCTGGCTGGTCGAGACCGAGGTCTGGAAGCCGAGCCGGGGCAGGAACACCTCCAGGCTGGCCGCGACGCCCTCCTCGGGGAGGCGCGCCATGAAGCGGACCACGCCGCCGGGGGGCTGGCTGGTGGTGTCGAACTTCAGCTCGAAGCGGCCCTGGGCGTCGGTCTTGCCCTGCTCGCGCCGCCCGTTGGGCAGGTCGATCACGATCTGCTTGTCGGCGGCGGGCTGGCCCCAGGAGAAGCGGGCCTTGGCGGTCAGCTCGACCACCTCGCCGCGCTGATAGACCGCGCGCGGCGCCTCGAGCTCGAGCTCGAGCGGGCGCAGCTCGAACTGCTGGACCTGGATCGTGCCGCTGGCGCTGGGGCCCTCGTCGCTCTTCTCGGGGCCGGCCACGACGCGGTAGGTCCCGACGGGGACCGAGGCGTCGAGGGCGAAGGTGGCGCACACCGTGCCGAAACTGGTCACGGCGACCAGCTCCTCGTCGATCGCGCGCCCGCGGGCGTCGATCAGGCGGACGCGGTAGTTCTTGGCCTTGGGCAGGGCGTAGCTGCTCTGCTCGACCCCGCGCAGGACCGCCTTGACGTGCACGGTCTGGCCCGGCTGATAGGCGGGCCGGTCGGTGTAGAGGTAGGCCCGGGGGCGGAGCTGGACCGCGTTGCGCAGGCCCGAGAGGCTCAGCTCGCTGGCGGCCGAGTGGTCGCCGAGGCTGGCGAAGAAGCGCCAGTCGTTGGCCTGGGCCAGGCGCTCGTGCTTCTTGCGCAGCACGCCGTCCGCGCCGGTCTTGCCGAGGGAGAACACCTTCTCGCCGTCGCTGGCGAGGACCTCGACGCCCGCCGCGGCCTTGCCCTGGCGCGCGTCCTGGGCGAAGGCCAAGAGCTCCTCGCGGCTGACGCGGAAGATCAGCTCCAGGTCGCTCTTGACCACCAGCGTCGTGGCCTCGAAGTCACCGCCGCTGACGTGGATCAGGCACACGCCGGCCTTGCCCTGCGGGAAGGGGACCTCGAGCTGCTGCTCGCGGGGGGCGTACTTGCTGTAGTCGTCGACCTTGGCTTCCCAGGTCTTGTCCGGCTGGATCAGGGCGATATCGAGGCGCTCGACGCCGCCCGCCTGCTTGTGCTTGCGGAAGTAGCCCTCGAGCGAGAGGAAGTACTGGCGCACGCTGAGGGTCTCGAGGTTGCGCGTCTCGAGCTTGATCGTGGCGGTCTCGTCGCTGCGGAACACGCGCTCGGTGGTGACCTTCAGCTGCTGGCGGGTCAGGAGCGCGATCCGGGCGCGGGCCTGGCTCGAGGCGCTGCCCCAGGTGACGCGGCGGTAGGTCTCGAGCGCGGTCTCGAGCTGGCCGAGGCGCTCCTCCTGGAGCAGGCCGGTCCGATAGAGCGCCAGGGCCGACTCGTTGGTCCCCGGATACTTGCTGACCAGGCGGGCCCAGTCAGCGATCGCCTGCTCGAAGCGGGGCTTGGCAAGGGCGAGCTTGGCGGGGGCCTTGATCGCCTGCTCGATGAACTCCTCGCCCTCGACCACGCTCAGCTGGCCGAGCAGGAAGAGCACGCGCGGGGCGCGGCCGTCGAGAGGGTGGGCGGCCAGGAAGGCGTCGAAGCGCTTGCGGGCGGTGGCGTAGTCCTTGGCGGTCACGGCCTCGAGGCAGCGCTGGAACTGGGCCTCGCGGATCTTGGCGTGGGCGGCGGACCAGCGCGGGCCGTTGGGGAAGCGGCGCACGTACTCCTCGTAGCGCTTGGTCGCGTCCTCGAAGCGGCGCTGGCTGAAGCGGATCTCGCCGATCATGAACACGCCCTCGCGGGTCCAGCGCTCGAGCAGCTTGCTGGGGGAGGCGCGCAGCGCGTCGAGCTCGGCCGAGGCGGCCTCGCCCGCGGGGAGCTGGAAGCCCTTGCCCGCCAGGAAGGCCTCGTAGGCGGCCACGGCGTCGTCGAGCTGGCCGTAGGTGCGTTGAGCCTCGGCGCGCCACCAGGCGACGGCGACCGCGGCGGGGTGGCGCGGGTGCGCCGCCAGGAAGGCCTCGCTGGCCTGGAGGCCGGCGGGGAGCGCGTGGCGCGGCGGGGTCGGCATGCCGATCGCGCGCAGGCGCAGCCAGGCCACGGTCGCGCCCAGCTCAGCGGGCGCGCTCTTGCCGGCGGGGGTCTCGAGCAGGCGGAGCAGGTCGTCGGCGAGGCGCCAGGCCTGGCCGCGGTTGGTCTGGAGCATGGCGTGCAGCAGGCGCTCGCGCGCCTCCCAGCGGTGCGCTCCGGTCGGGCGCCGCTCGCGGCCCGGGGCGTCGCCCCAGGTCGGGTCGAAGCGCTCCAGGTAGGCCACGTACTCGCGCGTGGCCTGGTAGGCCTGCACGTGCTCGCGGGCGCGGGCGCGCTTGAAGAGCACCTCCTCGCGGGTCTGCTCGTCGATCTCGAGCCCGAGCGCCTTGTCATAGAGGGCGCAGGCCTTGCGGTAGTCCGCCGGCGGCCCGTCGAGGTCCTTGGGGTCCTTGGGGTCGCGCTCGCGCGCCAGGGCGTCGGCGAAGCGCACGATCACGCCGCAGAGCTCGCGCTTGCGCGGGGCCGAGAGCAGGCGCTGGGCCTCGTCGCTCAGGACGGCCGCCGCGGCCTTGAAGTCGCGCGCCCGGCTGAGGCACTCGGCGTCGAGGAAGCGCGCCTTGTGGCGCCAGGTCGAGTCTGGCTTGGCCAGGAGCAGGCGGGCGACGTCCTCGCGGGCCTCGCTCAGGCGCTGCTGGTGGAACTGCGCCAGGGCGCGCAGGTAGAGCGCCTCGTCGGCCTGGGGGTTGGCGCGCAGCTCCTCGCTCGCGAGCTCCTGGGCCTTGGCGAAGGAGCGCTCCCGCAGGGCCTGGCGGGCCTGCTCGAGCCGGGCGGGTTCAGCGAAGGCGGCGCTGCTGAGCAGGAGCAGGGCAGCGGGCAAGAGGAGGCGGGTTCGGGGGGCCATGGGCATTCTCCGCACCGGGGAGGGAGGCTCGCGTCGTCGTGGAGAAGGCTCCACAAGCGGCCTGTCCTCTTTGGGGGTGCAGACTCTGCCCAAAGCCCGGGCGGATCACCAGGGGACCTTGGGAGGGAAAGGAGTTAGCGCTGCGACTTCCTCACCTACCCGACCGCGCTGGGGTCCACCGCCGCGGGGTCGAAGGCCTCGGCGTTGTCCTTGAAGCTCGCGATCGTCTCGTCGAAGTCGAGCTTGCCCCGCGAGCCCTTGGGGATCGGGTTGATCTGGGCGACCACGAAGTTGCGCAGGTAGCTGCTCTGGATCCCGCGCGCCTTGAGCGCGTCGATGTGCTGATTGACCAGGGCGTCGACCTCGAGCAGGCGCTTGGCCCGCTCGGCGCGGACCTCGAGGGCCTCGCTCAGGGGCTGGTCGAGGAAGTCGTCGCAGCGCTTGAGGATCGGCTGGTAGACCGAGCCCGAGAAGCGGGGCGCCTCGTCGTAGCAGCAGCCGATCGTGAGCAGGTTGGCCTCGTCGAAGGGGACGGCGTAGTCGGACTCCTGCGCCGGGGCGAGGTCGTTGAGGGCCCGCGCCAGGCGGATCACCTCCAGCGCGCGCTCCTTGAGGCCGGGGGCCTTCTCGGTGTTGAGGGCCAGGATCCGGTAGGCCAGCTCGAACTCGGGGATCAAGAGGCAGGTGATCGTGCGCGCGCCGAGCCGCTTCAGCGCCGAGAGGCGGTGGTGGCCGTTGGGCGTCCAGTAGCTGCCTGAGGGGCTGCGGACCACGATCACCGGGTCGAGGAAGCGGTCGAGCCCGTCGATCACGCCCTCGAGCTTCTTGACGTGGGTGTCGGAGAGGTCGCGCTGGAAGGGCGCCGGCTCGACCTGGTCCACGGGCAGGCCGACCAGGAGCTGCCACTTGCCGCCGAGCGGGTCGGGGAAGCTCGCGATCACCGCCCCCCCGTCGCTCTGGACCTGCTCGGCGAGGGCCGAGACCTCGGCCGGCGCGTCGCCGAGCAGCTCACCCGGGGTCAGCCCGCGGCTGGCGGCCTCGGCCTTTCCGCGGCGGGTCTTCTTCTTGGTGGTCTTCTTGGCCGCCTTCTTCTTGGCCGCCTTCTTCTTGGCGGGGGCCTTCTTGGCCGCGGCCTTCTTCTTCGCCATGGGTCCCTCCAGGGACCGCGACGGTGCGGGATGGACCGAGCCGGCGCAAGGCCTCCTAAGACGCTTCGACCTCGGCGGCCTCCGCGGCCGGCTGGGGCTCCTCCACGGGGATCGAGCGCAGCAGCCGGCTGCGCGGAGCGCGCGAGCCGGTCCGGCTGACGACGTAGCTCAGGGCCGCGACGCCGACGAGCAGGAAGGTGCCCGTCGTGAAGATCACGCCGCTGAGCAGCGCGACGCCGTGGCTCTCGGCGGCTCCGTAGACGAGGGTCCCCGCTGCCAGGGCGCCCAGGAGGAGCACCAGCGGCAAGAAGAGTTTGAGCGGGTTGTAGACCGCGATCAGCTGGAACAGGTATTGGAGCGTGCGCAGGATGTCCTTGAAGCGAACGTGGCTGCGACCAGCGCGCTCGGCGTAGGGAATGTCGCGGAACACGACCACGTAGCCGCTCAGGAGCGAGGCCAGGGTCAGCGAGGTGGTGAAGCTGAAGCCCAGGCAGAGGTCGCCGCTCAGCTCTTCGACCAGCTCGCGCTTGAACAGGCGCAGCCCGCTGTTGGCGTCGGGGACGAACTCCCCCGAGACGTAGCCGCAGAGCCAGCGGTAGACGTGGCGCGCCGACCACCACGAGCGGAGGTGCTTGCCCGTCCGCCGCCCGATCGCGTGGTCGGCGCCCTGGGCGATCGCCTCGTAGAGCGCGGGCAGCTGGTCGGCGGGGTAGGTCTGGTCCGCGTCCATGATCCCGAGCAGGTCCCCGCGCGCGGCCGTGATCCCGCGCAGGAGCGAGTGCCCGTAGCCGAGGTTGACCGGGTTGCGCACCAGCCGCACCGAGAGCCGCTCGGCGACCTCGGCCACCGCGTCGCCGGTCCCGTCGCCGCTCCCGTCGTCGACGACGATCAGCTCCGTCTCGAGCGGCAGCGCGTCGAGCGCCGCCCGCGCCTGCTCGAGCACGCCGACGATCGCGTCGCGTTCGTTGTAGGCCGGCAGCACGAGGGACAGGAGGCGGGGCGGGGTCACAGCTCGATTATGGGGGGCTGGCCTGACTCCGTCACTGGTTGCGTTTGGGTCGAATTGAGTGGTTGCGTTTGGGTCATTTGGGAGTAGCTTCAACAACTGGAGGGAAACCATGGCTGCGTCCCTGGAAGACCAACTTCGCCGCATGACCCCTGTCTCAGCGCCGGACGACCAACAGTCCAAGGTGGGCGAACTCTCTCGCTTGCTTCAGGCCGTGCACAAGCAGCGCCAAGCGCCCGTGTGCAAGCTAGTGGGTCCGGGCGGCGAGAGCACGGAGATCCCGGAGTCGGTGTTCCGCGTGCTCGAGCGCGTCGTCGAGGTGCTGGCGAGCGGGAACGCGGTGACGGTGGTGCCCGTCGGGAAGGAGCTCACGACCCAGCAGGCGGCCAACCTGCTCAACGTCTCTCGGCAGTATCTCGTTCGCCTCTTGGATCAGGGCGAGATCCCGTTCCGTCGCACAGGGAAGCACCGCAGGCTGCGAGTCGAAGACGTGCTCGCCTATCGGGAGCGGCGCGACCGCGCTCGCCACGCGGCGTTGGACGACCTCGCCCGCCTGAGCGAGGAAGCGGGCGGCTACTCGGAGCTCGAGCAGGACTGAGCCGTGACCGATTCCGTTCTCCGCGACCTTGAGCGCCAGTTCAGATCCAGCGGCAGCTCTGAGCATGAGGCAGCCTGGCTGAGAGCGAGAGTCCAGTCAGGGGACCTGGATGAAGGCAGGCTGGAACTGGCGGGTGCGCTTGGGCACTCCGCGGCGCAGATTGCGGGGTTCCCCGAGTCCGAACGAACCTCGTGGGGGCGCTGGGTCGACTTCGCTGACAGGAGTGCCGAAGCACAAGTTCTGGTGGTCCTCGCTCTCGCTGCAGAGGTGCGCCCTGCATTCGAAGCAGGCGAGGCGCTTCTCGGCGCCCCCGATCTATTCGATCAAGGCGCTCGAGCGCTTGAGAATTGGCTACGAGAAGGAAGCGAAGAGTCGCTCAGCGCGATCGCGGCGCTGTTGCCGCAGTTGCAGAACAGAGCCCCCGCTCTCTATCACCACTTTGGCTCGAGCGAGGAAGAGTCGGAGCGCGGGAGGCGAGCGCAGGACGCCCTCCAGGTGGTGCGCTGTGGAGCCGAACTCCTGCTCGATCAGCACGACGCTCTGCCAGCGGGCTATGAGATCGACTTCGAAGAAGGTGACTGGGGAGACAATGCGGAGTTGAGCGTGCGCTATCTCTGGCATGAGGTGGCGCAACAAGCCCTCACCCCGAACCCCGGGAGATTCCGCGTTCCGGAGACCGAGACCAGGTTGCTCGACTCGATTCGCGACCGTGTCATGCCATGGGCTCTCGGCTACGACCCGCGCCAAGTCCGCGCCTCAGGAGACTAGGGAGCGGATCTCCGCGCGCCACCTATACTCCTCCTCCCGAGGATCCAACCCATGTGCGGCATCGCAGGCATCGCCCGAGTCGGGGAGCCGGACCCCGAGGACGAGCGGCGGGTCCAGGCCATGGTGGACGCGCTCGCGCACCGCGGGCCCGACGGCGAGGGGGTCGAGCGGCTGGGGCCGGTCGTGCTCGGGCACCGGCGGCTAGCGATCCTGGACCTCAGCGAGCGCGGGCGGCAGCCGATGCGAGCGGGGCTCGCGCCGGCCGACGTGGCGCTCTCCTACAACGGCGAGGTCTACAACCACGAGGCCCTGCGGGGGGAGCTCGCGGCGGCGGGGCACGCCTTCCTCAGTCGGACCGACACCGAGACCGTGTTGCGCGGCTGGGTCGAGTGGGGCGAGGCGCTCTTCGCGCGCCTGAACGGCATGTTCGGCCTCGCGCTCTGGGACGAGCGGGACCAGAGCCTGACCCTGGCGCGCGACCCCTTCGGGCAGAAGGCCGTCTACTACGCCGAGCTGCCCGAGGGCGGGCTGGCCTTCGCCTCGGAGCTCGGGCCGCTCGAGGGGCTGCTGCGCGAGCTGGGCGAGCTGCGCCTCGACCGGCGCGCGGTGGCCAAGTTCCTCTGCTTCGACGGGCTGCCGCGGAGCGAGTCGGTCCTGGCGCGGGTCCGCAAGCTGCCGCCCGCTAGCACCCTGCGCTGGCGCCCGGGGTCGGCGCCCGTCGTCACGAGCTACTGGCGGCGTGACTACACCCCGCCCCGGCCCCTCCCTTCGCCGCGCGCGGCGGCCGACGAGCTGTGGCGCCTGCTCTGCCGCTCGGTCGAGCGACACCTGATGAGCGACGTGCCCCTAGGGCTCTTCCTCTCGGGGGGCGTCGACTCGAGCGCGATCCTGGCGGCCATGGCCAGCGTCACCGACCCGGCGCGGATCCAGACCTTCTCGATCGGCTTCCGCGAGGCGGGCTACGACGAGTCCGACGCCGCGGCCCAGGTCGCGCGCGCCTTCGGGGTCCGCCACCGGGTGCGGGTCCTCGACGAGCCGGCGCTCTTGGAGCTGCTGCCGCAGGTCCTCGACCACCTCGACGAGCCCCTGGCCGACGCCTCGATCGTGCCGACCTACGCCCTCTCGCGCTTCGCCCGCGAGCACGTGACCGTGGCGCTCGGCGGCGACGGCGGGGACGAGCTCTTCGCGGGCTACGACACGACGGTCGCCGAGCGCCTGGCGCGGGTCTATCTGCGCGCGCCGGGTCTGCTCCGCCGCGCGGTCGCGGCCGGGGTCCGGCGCCTGCCGACCAGCGCGGACAAGCGCAGCCTGCAGTTTCGCGCGACCCGCTTCGTGGCCGGCCTGCGGCCCGATCCCCTCGTGCGCAATCAGCGCTGGTTCGGCTCCTTTCAGCCCGAGGAGGCGGCCGCGCTCGTGCTCGGGGAGGACTCGCCCGCGGCGCTCTACGAGGACCTGGCCGCGCTCGACGCGCCGAGCGGGGAGCAGGCGGCGCTCGAGCTCTGGACGGCGATCTTCCTGCCCGACTGCGTGCTGACCAAGGTCGACCGGGCCAGCATGGCGGTGTCCCTCGAGGTCCGCGCGCCCTTCCTCGACACCGAGTTCGCGCGCTACGCGCTCAGCCTGCCCTACCGCTACAAGCTGCGCGGCCTGGCCCGCAAGTGGATCCTCAAGCGCGCCCTCGAGGGGCGGCTGCCGGAGTCGATCCTGCGCCGCTCCAAGCAGGGCTTCGGGGTGCCCAACGGGGAGTGGCTGCGCGGGCCCTTGCGCGCCGAGGCCGAGCGCCTGTTCGACCCCGCCGCCCTGCGCCGGCAGGGGCTGCTCGACCCCGAGCGGCCCCGCCAGCTCTTCGCCGAGCACCTCTCGCGGCGCTTCGACCACCGCAAGCAGCTGTGGTCGCTCTACGTGCTCCTGCGCTGGCTCGAGCGGCGACCGGGCCTCTCCTAGGCTAGAGTTTCGCGGTTCGGGGCGGGTTGCGCGTGGCGATTCACCGCGGAGACGCAGAGAACGCAGAGTTTCGCGGAGGAGCGGCTCGTCGGCGAGGCAGTCTCTCGTGACTCGATCGCTCAGGACGTAGGCGCAGGTGCAGCGCCGTCG
>MDTG01157883.1_pt1 | contig 41059 bp, 35 predicted proteins | sample 811421 | NCBI WGS metagenome assembly MDTG01 (sample SAMN05326645, study PRJNA326480) | marine metagenome | isolation source: seawater | place: Pacific Ocean: South East | collected 2011 | reverse complement strand
TCCACGCCCGGCGCGCTTGCCCAGAAGGACCGGCCAGAATACCAATCTCAAACCCACAGACTCTCATTATGAACGAGGGACGATCGGGGGGCAGGTCAAACTCAGTACGTCAGGGCAGGCGTATAACGTTCAACAATCCGGTATGAGCGCGACCTGTGACGGCCGGTGCCCGCACCTGGTGCAGCGCAGGCGCGCGCCTATGCCGATGGTGTCGTACATCTGCCCGCGCTCGGCGGCGATCCGCTCCAGATCCAAATACACGGTGAGCGACGGGCTCTAGCTCTGCGCAGCCGCCCGTCGCAGCTTGAGAGGGGGGGGGGGCGAACTCCTACGGAGTGCTCCAGCCGAGCTGAGAGTGTGGACGCGCGGTGTTATAGTTGGCGCTCCAGGACATCAGCGCCGTCCGAGCATGGGTTTGCACGGTGCGATGCGATGTAGTGCTATTCGACCTTGGCCCGGTCGGCCCAACTCAGGATGGCGTTTGAGCCGAGCCCGCTGCTGTAGTCGCTGACGATCATCTTCGGTCGTTTGTGCATGAGTGGCCGGGACGAGGTGATAAAAGAACTGCGAGAAAAAACCTTCGAAGGTAACCCTTTCAAATCCTTGCAACCGATGGCTGACGGCAGAGTTGGCATGAAGGAATTATGAAAAGGAAATGGACAATATGTTTTTTTTATTGCCACCTATAATAAATTTCATCGCTCTTTCGATTCCATTATTAATATGGTCAATATACGATTACATAGGTTTCTATTATATATCTGATTACAAAGAATTAAGGAGTAAATACATTAAATACTTTAGATATAGAGCTCTAAGTCCGAGAAATCCCGGAATAATTATTTATATCTCCCAAATTTCATGGGCTTTCTTTATGTTTATTCCTGTTTAGAGGGTTGAAAATATGTATGGGTAGCGTGAAGGCATGCGGTGGCCGGGGTTTTTAAGTGCGGCAGGGGAGTGGCTCCCCCCCCAGAAATATTCATTATTTGTTCTTTTCTCCATCGTGCGATTCTGATGGAATCGTAGTCTCTTAAAGGCAGAGGATTTCGTTAGAACGAGTGATCTAAGTCATTGTAATGACTTGCAGGGCAAATGACCCGAAAGTTCTAACATGTATTGATTTTATTGGATATACAGTCGGAACGCTCTCCCGCTGAGCTAATCGCCCGGGCCATTTCGGCTGGTGAGGGGTATCTAATGGAAGTCAGTGGGGTGCGCAAGCCGGGTCGATCACTTTTTCACAGACGTTGGAACCGCACTCCGTTGTGACGTGATTCATCGGCCATGGCATCTTGTGCGCCGGTCCCTGTTACAAAGCGTTGTCCGTCAACCTTCGGGAAAGCCGTTGGTTGTACAGTTCTCGCCATGAAAGCTTCCGGTGCTTGCGAAGGCGCCGGGTGGACGCGGGGGCGAGATCTGTGATGCGGCCGGACGGTATGCGATTGCCGACACGTAAAAGCGGCGTGCGTTTCATGGAGCGGCGGGACCTGGATACGGTTGCGCGCCTGTTCCTCGCCGTTTTCCGTGATCGCAAGGAAACGCCGTCGGCGGACTTGCTGTCCTATCTCGAGGAGTTGTGTTTCGGCAGTCCGGCCCTGACGCCGGAAAATGGAAGTCTCGTCTACGAGAACCGTGCCGGCACGATCCTCGCCGCGCTCATTGCCGTGCCGATGCGGTTTCGCGTCGGGGGGCGGCAGGTGACGGCCAGGCTCCTGTGTTCCTTCATGTGCTGCGGCCCGGCGGGCATGCGTGCCGCCGCGTGCCTCAACCATCATTTTCATGGCCTGTCCTACGATCTGGTGTTTTCCGATACCGCCCAGGTTCAAAGTGTCGGGCACTGGCGCGCCGGGGGCGGCGACATGATGCCGGTCGAAAGTCTTGCGTGGTGCCGGGTTTTCCGTCCGCTGCAGGCATCGCTCGAGCGTCTTGAGAGGCCGGGCAAGGGGCGTGCGTCCCGTGCGCTCGCGCGCGTGCTGCGCGCTCCCGCACACGTCGCGGACGGGCTCGTGCGCCGGGCCTATCCCCGGTTCCGGGCCAATGGCTCCGATCAGCTTTCCGCCCGTGTGGTGGACGCGGCCGCTTTCGCCAGGGTTGCTCCCGCACTGCTGTCCCGCTTCGATGTGTATCCGGACTGGAGCGGAGAGGATTTTTCCTGGGTCTGTGCCATGGCGGCGCGCAACACGCGGCTTGGTCCCTTGCGTTTCTGTCTCGTCGAGGATGGTGAGGGCAGGGCGGTCGGGGCCGCGGCCTGGTGCGGGAGCGCGGGAGGGGAGGCGAATGTCCTCAACCTGCTCTGCGAGGACGGGCGGGAGCGCGAGTGCGTGGCGGAGGTTCTGGACCTTCTCGACCAGGCCGGTCATTCCCATGCAGTCGGAATGACGCAAACTTTCCTGTTTCCGGCCCTGCAGATGCAGCCGCATGTCTGCTTCCGCCATCGCGGTTTCTTCTGCTTCTCGTCCAGTGATCCCGATGTGCGCGCCGCCGGCGCCGGCGGGCGTTTCTATGCCGGTGGCCTTGCATCCGAAAGCTGGTCGCGGCTGCTCAACGACTTCTGAGCGACAGCCCTGCGCGCGGCACGTCAGGACGCGCCGGCAGGCGCGCGTCCGATGCGCTCCAGCGCGCTGGCAAGGGCGTCGAAGGTGTCGATCACCGCGTCCGGGCCGAGTTCGCGCACGGGAACGGCCGTGTAGCCGAACGTCACGGCGACGACGGGAACGCCGGCCGCGCGGGCCGCGTCGATGTCCGTCTGGCTGTCGCCGATCATCACCGAATGCAGGCGGTCGCCGCCGGCTCGCTCGATTGCGCCGAGCAGCGGCATGGCGTCGGGCTTGGCGCGGGCGAAGGTGTTGCCGCCGACGATGGCGGCGAACGGCGCGAGAAGGTCGAGCGTCTCGAGAAGCTCCAGCGCCAGGTCTTCCCGCTTGTTGGTGCAGACGGCGAGCTTCCAGCCGAGATCGGCCGCGCTGGCCAGTGCCTCGCGGACGCCCGGAAAGGGACGGCTCAAACGCGCGATGTCGGCCCGGTAGGCCTCCACGAAAGCCGCGTTCATGCGTTCGATCTCATCGTCGGAAACCGCCGCGCCCTGGTCCGCGAAGGCCTTGCGCAGCATCGCCCTCCCGCCGTGGCCGTAGAGGTGTCCCAGGCTCTCCACGGCGACTTCGCCGTGCCCCTCGGCGCGCAGCACCGTGTTGATGGCGGCGGCAAGGTCGGGGCGTGTGTCGACGAGCGTGCCGTCGAGGTCGAAGACGAGAGCGGGCATCAAGGCACTCCGGTTGATCGCGGAGACAGCCTTTTATCCGATCCGGCGAGGCGGGGCGAGGGGGCGGGTGCCGCTCCCCGCGCGTGCACGCCGGATCACAGCTTGTAGGCCGTGCGGAAGCCGCCCCAGTGCCGGCCGTCGATGACGATTGGAGCGTCGACCTCGCGCATCCACACAACGGTGCCATTGCCCATGTCGCGCGGATAGGTCTGAACGAGGAAGGGACGCGGATTGCGGGCCGCGCTCAGGCCGGCGCGGTCGTCGAAGATGCGCCTGTTGCGGGCATTCGCGGCATTCCATGCCGGATCGTCGGGACGCTGCGGCTTGGAGTAGATGCGATTGTGCACGGGCAGGTAACCGTTGCGGTCGACGGCGGCGCAGAAGGTCATTCCGTTGCCCGTCGAACGCTCCAGGATTTCCTCCTGCACCGGCGGAAGGATCTCCTCGAGCACCTTGAGGGCGCGGGTCGTGAGCTGCTGCGGATTGGTTCCCTCGACGGGGCGATAGTCGGTGTCGAAGAGGTCGTCCAGCGACAGGCGGCCGCCTTCCAGTGCGTCGGTCATGGCCTGGCGCAGGCGGGCGGCCCCCTCCTGCGCGCAGCGGATCGACGGGTCCAGGTCCTCGCGCACGCGGGCAAGCGTTGCCGCCAGGCGCTCCTCGAAGCTTGCGTCGCTGCGCTCGAAGGAGCAGTGCAGTCCGCCGTCGGAACGCCCCACGATCGAGAGGTCGACGCGTCCCAGGCCGGAGATCTCGGCCATGACCTGATCGCCGCCGTCCCAGTTTGCCCCGTCCTGGAGCACGAGAAGGACGCCGCCATCGGAAATGTCGCGGGTGCAAACCGCGACACGGCGGCCGTCCGGATCGAGCACGCCGTTGAGCTCGACGGGAAGGCGGTCGCTGCGGCGACGGTCACCGATGCTCGTCTGGCGAAGCATCATGGTGAAACGGCTGTTGAGGCCCGTGCCAAGGGCGCTCATCTCGTTGGTGGCCGCGACGGCCGCCTCGCCGGAGGTGACTGCCCCCCGGGTGGCGGTCTCGATGGTGGCCACCTTCTCGTTGACGGTGCGCACGAACTCGGCGGTGACGCGGGCGGTTTCGCCGACGGTGCGGGTGGTATCCATCTGCCGGTCGACGGCGCCGGTCATGCGCTCGAAGCTCGGCAGGATCTCGCCGATCACGCCGATGATGCGATCGACCGCCATGATGCTGCCCTCGGCGGACTGCTGCAGGCGCGCGATGTTGGAGACGATCTCGTCCGTGGCGGTCTGGGTTTCGACCGAGAGCGCCTTCACCTCGTTCGCGACCACCGCAAAGCCCTTGCCGGCCTCGCCCGCGCGCGCGGCCTCGATGGTCGCATTGAGGGCGAGCAGGTTGGTCTGCTTGGCGACGTCGGAAATCAGGCGCACCACATTGGCGATATCGTCGATGGCCGACTTGAGTTCGCCGATGCCCGCGTTCGCCGTGTCGGCGACGCCGCGTGCCTCTTCGACCAGTTCGTTGGCGCCGCGCACCTGCGTGCCGATTTCGGTGCTGGCCTCGACCAGGTCCTCGACCGAGCCGGAAAGCCGCTGCGCTGTTTCGTCGGCGGTGCGGGTCTGGGCGCCGAGGTCCTCGGAATGTCCGCGGATCTCGGCGAGAGCGCCCATCTGTTCCTCGACACGCCCGCGCAGGTCATCCGCGTTCGTCCCGATGCGTTCGGCGGCAATTCGAAGGTCGGATTCGATCAGGTCCAGCGTGAGGGCGGTCTGCTCGGATTGCCGCAGCGCAAAAAGGTTCTCCATGTCTTCCGTTTCGACGCACTCGTCAGGACTGACATTTCGCGACGGTGTTGCCTCAGTTGCGATTTGTGTATTTCTTGAGAAAAATCGCATGTTTGCGGCTCCGAATTTCGTTTCGGCGTCTGTCTTACGCTCGGGAATCGACGGGATTTTGCGGTAATTACTTGAATCTGAAGTTAATGATTCGTGTTTCAGGTTGTGTTGCATCTGCGAAATGCAGGTATCGCGAGTGGCCGTTGGCCGACGGCTCGGGGCCGCGGACTGCTTTGCCTTCGCGGCCACCCATGCTACACCCGCCACGCCCGGACTGGCGCCGGGAACGGAATGCAGTTCGAAACGGGATGCGATGAGCGAAGACCTGAAACGCCTTGCCGCGGAAGCGGCGCTCACCGAAGTGCGGCATGGAATGCGGCTCGGCATTGGGACCGGCTCCACGGCGGAGCATTTCGTGCGTGCCTTGGCGGCGCGCGTGGCCGGGGGGATGGATGTCATCGGCGTTCCGACCTCGGAGCGCACGGCGGCGCTCTGCAAGGAGCTCGGCGTTCCGCTGACGACGCTCGAGGACTGTCCCGAGCTCGATCTCACCGTGGATGGCGCGGATGAACTCGACGCGCATCTGACCCTCATCAAGGGGGGCGGCGGGGCTCTCCTGCGCGAAAAGATCGTCGCCACCGCGTCGGCTCGCATGATCGTGATCGCCGACGCCAGCAAGAATGTCGCCCGGCTTGGCCGGTTCGCATTGCCGGTGGAGGTCGTGCCTTTCGGCTTGGCCGCGACGCGTGCCTCGATTGCACGGGCGCTCGCGGGATTGGGCTACGATGTCCCGATCCGCCTGCGCGGCGGCGATACGCCCTTCGTCACGGACGGCGGGCATCATATTCTCGACATCGAGATGGGCGAGATCAGCGATCCCGTCGCCGTCTCCCGGGTGCTTCTGGATGTGCCCGGCTGCGTCGACCACGGATTGTTCATCGGCATCGCCGATGCCGCCTATCTTGCCGGAACGGATGGCGTCGAGCGCCTCGTGCCCGTCACGGACCAATAAACGGATCAAGCGCGCGCCCGGCGCCGTGCCTGCCAGATGCCTATGGAGTGGGACATGAATCGGACCTTCACGACGAGCCTCAAGCGGCTTGCTGCCGTCATGGTGTTCAGCGCCGCGGCCACGCTGCCGCTCGCTGCCCAGGAAAACTTTACCGACGAGCACATCGCCGCCGCCCGCGAAGCGGTTTCGGCCTCGAACGCCATCCGGCCGTTCGACGACGTGCTGCCGCTGATGGCGGACCGCACGCGGACCCTGTTCATCCAGAACGACCCGGCCAACACGGGCATGATCGACGAGGTGGTGAACGAGGTCGCCCTGGAACTCGCGTCGCGCCGTCCGGAACTGAACCGCGTCGTCTACGAGGTCTGGGCGCGCCGCTTCACCGTCGAGGAACTGAAGCAGCTTGCCGACTTCTATCGCTCGGACCTTGGTCAGAAGTACGCCAGGGTCGAGCCCGAGCTGCGGGCGCTGTCGATCGGTGCCGCCAAGCAGTGGGGCGATGCCATTTCCACCGAGATGGTGACGCTGGTGCGCGAGGAGCTGACCAAGCGCCTCGAGGCGGCCAAGGACGGTGAGCAGCAGCCCGCTGCCAACCAGTAATTTCGGGCCCGCCGGGGCGATGGGCATTTCGCCCCGGCGCCGACCCGCCCGGAAGTCCTCACGGTCGATCACCATATCGTGCGGCGCGCCGCGACGGACTTGCGCCGCCGGGGAGGCGGCACGACCTGTCGGGCGTCCGGAAGGGGCCGGCACGGGCCGGCGGGGACGGTGCAGAAGGTGAAGGCGGACCATGAGCGATTTCGACTATGATCTCTTCGTCATCGGTGGCGGGTCGGGTGGCGTGCGCGCCGCGCGCATCGCGGCCGGTCACGGCGCCCGCGTCGGCGTCGCGGAGGAGTACCGCTACGGCGGGACCTGCGTCATTCGCGGCTGCGTGCCGAAGAAGCTTTTCGTCTATGCCTCGAAGTTCGCCGAGGAGTTCGAGGACGCGGCCGGGTTCGGCTGGGACGTGGGCGAAAGCCGTTTCGACTGGGAGAAGCTCGTCGACGCCAAGGATCGCGAGATCACACGGCTCGAGGCCATCTATCGTCGCAACCTGGAGCGGGCCGGGGTCGAGATGTTCGACAGTCGCGCCGTCGTGGAAGGGCCGAACACGGTTCGCCTGATGACCGACGGGCGCGAGATTTCCGCCAAGACCATCCTCATCGCCGTCGGCGCGACGCCGAACGTGGACGCGAACCTGCCCGGCGGCGAGCATGTGATCACCTCCAACGAGGCGTTCCACCTCTCCGATTTCCCGAAGCGGATCGTGGTCGCCGGTGGCGGCTATATCGCGGTGGAGTTCGCCGGCATCTTCAGCGGCCTCGGCGCTGAAACCACGCTGCTCTATCGCGGCGAGGAGATCCTGCGCGGGTTCGATGACGACTTGCGCAAGGCACTGCACGAGGAAATGGAAAAGAAAGGCATCTCCGTCGTTTGCGAGGATGTCTTCACCTCGATTGAGAAGGCGGGTGACGGGCTGGTCGGCAAGACGCGGCAGGGGCGCGAGCTTCACGCGGACAAGATCATGTTCGCGATCGGCCGCCGGCCGAACACCGCCGGTCTCGGGCTCGAGGCTGCGGGCGTGAAGCTCGACGTGAACGGCGCGGTGGTGGTCGACGCGCAGTCACGCACCAACGTACCCTCGATCTACGCGGTGGGGGATGTCACCGACCGGGTGAACCTGACGCCCGTGGCCATTCGCGAGGGACATTCCTTCGCCGACACGGTGTTCGGCGGCAAGCCCTGGACGGCGGATCATGACCTGATCCCGACCGCGGTGTTCTCCCAGCCGGAAATCGGAACGGTGGGCCTCACCCAGGCCGAGGCGCTCATCCGCCATGGTGCGGTCGACGTCTACCGCGCCCAGTTCCGCCCGATGAAGCACACGCTCTCGGGCCGCGACGAGAAGATGCTCATGAAGGTGCTCGTGGAGCCCGAAACCGACAAGGTGGTGGGTGTCCACATTCTCGGGCCCGACGCGGGCGAGCTGTCGCAGGTGCTCGGCATCGCGCTCAAGATGGGCGCGCGCAAGGCCGATTTCGACGCCACCATGGCCGTTCATCCGACGGCGGCGGAGGAACTCGTCACCATGCGCGAGCCGAGCGAGCGCCTGCGCGCCTGACGCAAGGGCGCCGCGTTTTTCGGATCTTTCGCCCTCGCGGTCTCCGCGAGGGCGTTTTCGTGCCGGCGCTTGGCGAATGCCCGCGTCAGAGCACGACGGTTTCCCCGTCGCCAGGCGTCAGGAGCATGTGGCCGAACCCCTTGTCGGCTGCGAATTTCCGCAGGTTCGCACGGGTCAGCGCGCAGTGGTTGATCGCCTCCATGTGCGAGGCGATCAGCAGCGCGCCGGGGGCTGCCTCGTGGACGTTCAGCACATCGCCGGTGCCCATGATGATGCCGCCCTCCATGCCCTGGACCATGGCGTAACCCGCGTTCAGCACGGCGACGTCCGGGGAGTGGGCCGCGAGCGCTTCCGCCACATCGGCATTCCAGATGGTATCGCCCGCGAGATAGAGGGTCTTCTCTCCGGGGTGGCTGAACACGACGCCGCAGACCTCGCCCAGACGGTCCGCGAGCACGGCGTAGTGCGCCTCGGTTCCGTGGCGGCCTGACGTTCTCGTCAGCCGGATGTCGCCAAAGGTCGTGTCCGCGCCAAGCACGCGCACATCGGTGAAGCCCTGGTCCCGGATCGCCTGTGCATCGGCTTCGTTCTGGGTGAAGACCGGAATGTTTCCGGGCAGGGCGTCCCGCGCGGGCTGATCCCAGTGATCCGGGTGCAGGTGGGTGAGGATCACGGCATCGACATCGACGATCTCGGCGATGGGCAGGGGCAGGTGAACCAGAGGGTTGGATTCCTCGCTGTTCAGGGTCCCTGGAAATCCGGGGAAGCTGTGACGCTCGGCAAGCATCGGATCGACGAGGAAACGGGTTCCCGCATAGTCGATGCGCAGGGTGGCGTTGCGGATCTGCGTGATCGTGACGGGCGCGCTGGCCATGGTGCTTTCATCCTGTCCTGGGTGTTTCGGCATGATGCTGCCGGAAACGGTTGAACGCTGGTCCGCGTTCAACGTCTTGACGCCAATCTGGGGGAGCGCCATAGCCTTCACCATTGGCGTGATCGACATAAGGAAGGGCGATTCCGACACATGGACGAAATCAGGATCGGCATCGTGCTTTATCCCGGCGCGCAATTGTCGGCGGCGATGGGGCTGACGGACCTGTTTACGATCGCGGGACGGGTGGCGGCACAGGCGGATCAGCCGATCTCGCGTCTGGCGATCCGATCCCTGCCCGCCGGGACGGGCGAGGCGCCCGACGAGGCGGATGCCGAGGGAACGTGCGGTGCCGGGGGCAGATCGCACGACGTGCTGATCCTGCCGCCCTCGCTGGAAGCCCCCATCGGCCCCGGGGCGGCCGCGCCGCTCGCCGGCTGGCTGCGCCGCTGCCACGAAGGGGGAACCGTTCTCGCCTCGGTCTGCAGCGGTGCCTTTCTTCTCGCGGAGACCGGGCTTCTCGAGGGGCGGACGGTGACGACCCACTGGAACCATGCCGAGACCTTCCGGGAGCGGTTTCCGAAGGTCGCCCTGGATACGGACCGCCTCGTCATCGATGGTGGGGACATCATCTCCGCCGGAGGGCTGATGTCCTGGACCGACCTCGGTCTCAAGCTGGTGGAGCGGTTTCTCGGGCCGCTCGTCATGGTGCAGACCGCGCGGATCATGCTGGTCGATCCGCCCGGGCGCGAGCAGAGCTACTACAGCGGCTTTGCACCCCGGCTGACGCATGGGGATGCCGCCATCCTCAAGGCGCAGCACTTCCTGCAGGCCGGGGAGGGGCGGGAGGTGCGTCTTGGGCAACTGGCGGAGCAGGCTGGGCTTGAGGAGCGCACGTTCCTGAGGCGCTTCCAGAAGGCCACGGGCATGACGACGACCGAATACCTGCAGCGTTTGCGCGTGGCCAGAGCTCAGGAAATGCTGCAGTTTTCCCGCACGCCGGTGGAGCGTGTCGCCTGGGAGGTCGGCTATGCCGACCCCGGAGCGTTTCGCAAGGTCTTCCAGCGGATCGTCGGACTTGGCCCCGGCGAATACCGCCGGCGGTTCCACGCGTGAGGACGATGCGCCGCGTCGGACCGGCCGTCAGCGACCGCTCAACACCTTGAGGAAGGTCTCGACTTCCCCTTCCGTATTGTAGGCGTGAACCGAGGCGCGCACCAGCGCGTCAAGACCGCGTTCCGGAAGGTCGATGCGGGCGGAAGAGGCGGCCGAGACCGAGACGTTTATGTTGGCGGCGGACAGGCGCGCGCGGGTCTCGACCGGGCTTTCGCCCTCGACGCGGAAGGTCACGATCCCGCAGCGCCGCACGCCCTTGTCGTGGACGCGGGTGCCGGGCAGGCCGGAAAGCTCCTTGCGCAGGATGTCCGCAAGCCCCGCGATGCGTGTCTCGAGACGGTCGGTCCCGATCTCCACCGCCATGCGCGCCGCGCGGGCAAGACCGATCTGGCCGGCGAAATGGCGTTCCCAGTTCTCGAAGCGTCTTGCGCCCGGCACCAGCCGGTAGCTTTCGGCGTCGATCCACTCGGTCGATTCCAGGTCGACGAAAGCCGGCTCCAGGTCCTCGATGATTGTCGAGGACACGTAGAGAAAGCCCGTGCCGCGCGGGCCGCGCAGGTACTTGCGTCCGGTGCCCGACAGCATGTGGCAGCCGATGCGGTTGACGTCGAGGTCTATCTGGCCCGCCGACTGGCAGGCGTCGAGAAGGTAGAGAACGCCGTGGCGGCGGGCGATGGCTCCGACCTCCTCGGCCGGGTTCACCAGTCCGCCGAAGGTCGGAACGTGGGTCAGTGCGATCAGCCGGGTCTTCGGCGTGATGGCCGCTTCCAGTGCCGCGAGGTCGACCTGGCCGGTCCGGTCGTCGCCGATGACGTCGATCTCGATCCCCGCGCGGGCCTTCATCTGCAGCAGCGCCACATAGTTGGAGACATATTCCGCCCGCGAGGTGATCACCCGGTCGCCCGGCCGGAAGGGGACGGAGTAGAACGCCATGTCCCAGGCACGGGTGGCGTTCTCCACATAGGCGATCTCTTCCGACCGTGCGCCGATGAGCGCCGCGATGGCGGGATAGAAATCCTCCACCTGGGAGGCGGCCCGGTCTGCGGCCTCGTAGCCGCCGATCGTTGCCTCGAGGTCGAGATGTGCCTTCACGGCAGCAAGAACGGTTCCGGAGATCAGGCCGGTCCCGGCGTTGTTGAAGTGGATCACGCTTGCGACACCGGGGGTGTCCGCGCGCAGGCGGTCGGTCTCGTCGTCGGTCCAGCTCGAGGCGGGGGCACTGGTCATGGGCGTTGCGATCCTTTAGCAATTGGCGCTGGAAATCGGGACAGACGGCCGCCGCGACACCCGGGGCTGCCGGAGTGGGAACGGATAGCTCATGCGGATTTCGTATTTCGGGTACGGCTCGCTCGTCAACACGAGGACGCTTGGAGAGGATGCGCGCGCGACCGCCGGAACGCTCTCGGGATGGCGCCGGGAATGGCGTGCGTGGTGGCCCGGCACTCCGGACGGCGCCGGGGCGCCGGCTCCGGGCAGGGTCTCGCCCTGCACGTTGACGGTGCGCCGCGATCCGGCAAGCGCCATCCGGGGCGTCCTCGTCAGCGAACCGGCCGAACGCCTCGCCGTTCTCGACAAGCGCGAGCACCGCTATGTGCGCGTTGACGGCATCGGAGAACAGTTCCGCTGCGATGCGCAGGGAGCGCCCGGTCCCGGGGATGCCTTTCTCTACGAGGCCGATAGCCGGATCCGCCGTGCGGGCACGGATGCGCATCCGATCCTTCAGTCCTATCTCGACTGCGTTCTGGCCGGCTTCTTGGCGTTCTGGGGCGAGGAGGGCGTGCGTCACTTCCTCGAGACGACCGATGGCTGGGAGGCGCCGATCCTCGCGGACCGCTCCGCGCCGCTTTATCCGCGCGCACAGGAGATCGCGCCGGACGTGCTGGCACGTTTCGATGCGCTGCTTGCCCCGCTCGAGCCCCGCTACATGGCGCTGTAGGCGGGCCGCCTACAAGGTCACGAGCCGTTCCAGCACGTAGCCGACGCCCCAGGCCAGCAGGGCGGCGCCGAGGCCGATGGTGAGGGTTTCCAGGCCCGAGCGGAACCAGCTCTGTGTCGACCAGATGGACTTCGCCGATCCGATGGCGAAGAAGACCGCGCCCGTTGCAAGGGCGGCCGTCAGGGCCGAGGCCTGAAGGCCCGCGATGAAGGGCAGCAGGGGCACCAGGCCGCAGATCACGAAAGCGGAGAAGGTTGCGGCGGCCGACTTCAACGGATGGCGCAGGCCGGCCGAAACGCCGTATTCCTCGGCGAGCATGGTCTCGATCCAGACCGACCTGCGCGAGACGACCAGGTTCGTCAGGGATTCCAGGTCATCGCCGTCGTACCCCTTTGCCTTGTAGATCTGGCGGATTTCTTCCCGCTCGCCCTCGGGCGCGCAGGCGATATGGCGTTCCTCCACCGCCTTGAGGCGGGCGTGGTCGTCGTGCTCGGCCTTGGTTCCCGAGTAGTTCGCGGCGGCCATGGAAAAGCCGTCGGCGATCAGGTTGGCCGCGCCCAGGATGAGGATCACGCGGGCGGAGAGGCTCGCCCCCAGACTGCCGGCGACGATGGCGAAGGTGGTGACCGCCCCGTCGATGCCGCCATAGATCCAGTCGCGCAGGTAGCTGACGCGGGGCCCGCGCGACAGGCGGGCGGCGATTGCTGCTGCGGAGTGGTCGTGTTCGAGCGTCATTCGGCTGGCTCCGGGCGGGTGGCTGGCTTGCGAGGCCCCGACCTTTCCAGCAATGGCCCGGTGTTTCAATCCGCACTGGCACGGGGTCGGGCACTGCCGGAGGGGGGCGGAAGTGGCCAGGGGCGCCGGCAATCGCAAGGGCGGGCAGGGCTGACGCAGCGGCGGCCTTCGGCGAAACCTGCAAGGCAGGTGCGCGGGGCACGGTTTGGTGTGGCTTCGCGTGGCCCCCGCGTGTATAACCGCCCGCACCCGGAGGATGAGCAATTTCCCGCAAGGCCTTCCGGGGGAGGACGAAACTCGCAACCGGAGCGCGGACCCGAAGATACGGAATCTTGCCGCAGGTCGTTTTACGGAGTTGGAACAATGGCGCAGAACTGGACACCGGACAGCTGGCGGTCGAAGCCGATCGTGCAGGTGCCCGAGTATCGCGACACGGAGGCCCTGGCCGAGGTGGAGCGCCGTCTCTCCGACTTTCCGCCGCTCGTTTTTGCAGGTGAGGCCCGCAAGCTGAAGTCGCAGCTTGCCGAGGTGGCCGAAGGGCGCGGGTTCCTGCTCCAGGGCGGCGATTGCGCCGAGAGCTTCGCCGAGCATCACGCCGACCACATCCGCGATTTCTTCCGCGTCTTCCTGCAGATGTCGGTCGTGCTCACCTATGCGTCGGCGCAGCCGGTGGTGAAGGTTGGCCGCATCGCCGGCCAGTTCGCCAAGCCGCGCTCCTCTCCCATGGAGAAGAAGGGCGACCAGGAACTGCCGAGCTACCGGGGCGACATCGTCAACGACATCGCCTTCACGCCGGAGTCGCGCGAGCCGGATCCGCAGCGCCAGATCATGGCCTACCGCCAGTCGGCGGCGACCCTGAACCTGCTGCGCGCCTTCGCACAGGGCGGTTTCGCCAATCTGGACCACGTGCACCGCTGGATGCTCTCCTTCGTCAAGGACAGCCCGCAGAGCCACCGCTACCAGGTTCTGGCAGACCGGATCTCCGAGAGCCTCGAGTTCATGCGCGCCTGCGGCATCGATCCCGACACCGCGCCGCAGCTTCGCTCGACGGATTTCTTCACCAGCCACGAGGCGCTGCTTCTGGGCTACGAGGAGGCGCTGACGCGCGTCGACAGCACGACGGGCGACTGGTACGCGACCTCGGGCCACATGCTGTGGATCGGCGACCGCACGCGCCAGCCGGATCATGCCCATGTGGACTTCTTCCGCGGCATCAAGAACCCGATCGGCCTGAAGTGCGGACCGAGCCTCAAGGCGGACGAACTGCTCGGCCTTATCGACACGCTGAACCCGGACAACGAGGCGGGACGGCTGACGCTGATCTGCCGCTTCGGCGCCGACAAGGTGTTCGAGCACATGCCCGCGCTGGTGCGCGCGGTGGAGCGCGAGGGCCGCAAGGTGGTGTGGTCCTGCGATCCCATGCACGGCAACACGATCACCGCGAACGGCTACAAGACGCGCCCGTTCGAGCGCATCCTGCGTGAGGTCGAGGCCTTCTTCGCCGTTCACCGGGCGGAGGGCACCTATGCCGGCGGCATCCACGTGGAGATGACCGGCAAGAACGTGACCGAATGCACCGGTGGCGCCCGCGCGCTGACGGCGGAGGATCTTGCCGATCGCTACCACACCTACTGCGACCCGCGCCTCAACGCGGAGCAGGCGATCGAACTCGCCTTCCTCGTCGCGGAGAACGTGCGCAAGGAGCGTGACGCCCGCCAGTCCGGCGACCAGGAACGCGCCGCCGTGTGACGCGTTCACGCGTTGCCGGCCAATGACATGTCGAAAGGGCGGCTCCCCGGGGAGCTGCCCTTTTTTCGTGCAGGAAACGCCTGCGGCATGCTGTCCTTCGCCCGGGCGGGCTAGGAAACCATTAATGTTCCCGGCCTAGATGATCGTCGCGTGACTTTCCGCCAGGCTCCCGTTTCGTGGAGCGATCATCCTGTTTGCATATGCAGTTTTCAAACGCGAGGCAGCGCGAAGTTCTGCCGTTCCACCCTTTCAGCGCCTGTTTTGTGCCGGTGATTACGTAAGGGAATTTTAGTACACGCAACCTATGGTGAGAAAACGCCAATCGGGAGGGGACCGAACGGCATGATTATCGACATGAGTGATCTGTCGGTGCTTGTCATCGACGACAACACGCACATGAGGAGCCTGTTTCGGGCGATCCTCGGAGGCTTCGGCATCCGGCGGGTATACGAGGCAGGGGACGGCGCCGACGGTCTGGCCATGATGGTCGACCGGAGGCCGGACATCGCCATTTGCGACTGGCTCATGGAGCCGCTCAGCGGGGCGGAGTTCCTGACCATCCTGCGCAAGGATTCCGACCCGCTCGTCTCGACGACGCCGGTGATTCTGGTGAGCGCCGATGCCAGGCGCCAGGTCGTGCTCGAGGCTGCGCGGCTGGGGATCAACGAGTTCCTGGCCAAGCCCGTCTCTCCGGCAACGCTTTACCAGCGCATTCTGCGCGTCCTGACCGCGTCGATGGGCATGGCGCAGGCCGCGACCGCACCACCACCAAGGGCCGCGCGTGGGCGCGCGGAGGATGTCGTCTTCCTCTGAGGGGGCGGGGATCCCGATGGCGCGTTGCGCTTGAGGCGAGCGCGCGATAAACCGGCGGGCATAGTGATCCCAACGTTCCCGCCGGAGCTTCCATGACCTCAGCAGACCGTTCCAGCGATCTCTCCCGGGCCGGTCGGCTCCGTCTCGCCGTCGCCCAGCTCAATCCGGTTCTCGGCGACGTGACCGGAAACCTGGAGCTTGCCCGGCGCGCCCGTGCCGAAGCTGCCGGGCAGGGCGCGGATCTCGTTCTCTTTTCCGAGCTTTTCCTGTCGGGGTATCCGCCCGAGGATCTGGTTCTCAAGCCGGCCTTCGTCGCGGCCTGCCGCGAGGCGCTGGACACGCTCGCCGGCGAGACGGCGGACGGCGGACCCGGCGTTCTTGTCGGTCTGCCCTGGCGCGAGGGCGACAAGCTGCACAACGCGGTCGCGCTTCTGGATGCGGGCCGTGTCGTCGGCGTGCGGTTCAAGGTGGACCTGCCCAACTACGGCGAGTTCGACGAGAAGCGCGTGTTTCAGCCCGGACCTCTGCCCGGTCCGCTCGGGTTTCGCGGGCTGCGCCTCGGGGTTCCCGTGTGCGAGGACAGCTGGAACGACGAGGTCTGCGAATGCCTCGCGGAGACCGGCGCCGAGATCCTTCTCGTGCCCAACGGGTCGCCGTTCCACGCCGGCAAGCCTGAGGTCCGCCTTCAGGTCATGGTCCAGCGCGTGGTGGAGACCGACCTGCCGCTGGTCTATTGCAACCAGGTGGGCGGACAGGACGAGCTCGTCTTCGACGGGGCGTCCTTCGCGCTCCAGGCGGATCGTTCGCTCGCCTTCCAGATGGGCGAGTTTTGCGAGGAAATCGCCGTCTCCGACTGGCGCCGGGACGGTGAGACGTGGATCTGCGAAAGCGGGCCGCGCGTCGCGCTCCCCGATACGGATTCCGCGCGCTGGCAGGCCTGCGTCCTGGGCTTCCGGGACTATGTCGAGAAGAACCGGTTTCCCGGTGTCGTGCTCGGTCTTTCGGGCGGAATCGACAGTGCCGTCGTCGCGGCCATGGCCGTCGATGCGCTGGGAGCGGAGCGGGTTCATTGCGTGATGCTGCCCTACCGCTACACCTCCGACGAGAGCCTGGCGGATGCGCAGGGCTGCGTGGACGCGCTCGGCCTGCGTTATGACATCGTGTCCATCGCCCCGGCGGTCGAGGGCTTCACGGAATGCCTCGGGCCGCTCTTTGCCGGCACGCACGCGGGCGTGACGGAGGAAAACCTCCAGTCCCGCGCGCGTGGAACGATCCTGATGGCGATTTCCAACAAGTTCGGCGCCATGGTCGCGACCACCGGCAACAAGTCGGAGATGTCGGTCGGTTACGCGACTCTCTACGGCGACATGAACGGCGGCTTCAACCCGATCAAGGATCTCTACAAGACGCAGGTCTATCGGCTCGCGGCCTGGCGCAACGCCAACCGGCCGGAGGCGCTGAAGGGGCCGGACGGCATCGTGATCCCGGAAAACATCATCACCAAGGTGCCCACGGCGGAACTGCGGGAGAACCAGACCGATCAGGATTCCCTGCCCGAGTACGACGTGCTCGACGACATTCTCGAGTGTCTGGTGGAGAACGAGATGTCGGTGGGGGAGATCGAGGCGCGCGGCCATGACCGGGAGCTGATCCACCGGATCGAGCACCTGCTCTACATCGCCGAATACAAGCGCCGGCAGTCGGCGCCGGGCGTGAAGATCACCCGCAAGAACTTCGGGCGGGACCGCCGCTATCCGATCACCAACCGGTTCCGCGACCGGAGCTGAGCGGAACGCCTGACGGAACGAGCCGCCAACCTGTCCGATTTTTCATCTTCCGGACAGGCGGCTGTCATGATGGGTTCCCATCTCGAGGGTGTACCAGCCGATGAGCTGTACGCCCTCGCGGATCCCGAGAGCGGATCCGAACAGATGGAGGATCCAATGTCCGTCAATCGCCTGAAGACCACAGTCGCCTCGCTTGCCGTTGTCTCCGTGCTTGCCGGCGGCGGCCTCGCCTATGCCGGGGACGCCGTGCCGAAGGCCGCCGACCACGCTCAGACCCAGGCCGCTGCCAAGCCCGCGGCGCAGACCGCCGGGACGGAGGCGGAGACCGCCGCCGACAGGAAGCTCGTTCAGACCGTCGACGAGGCGTTCAGCGCCATGGGCGAGGTGAGGGCGGCCCGTCTCGCGCTCTTCGATGGCGCGCCGGAGCAGGCCTCGAAGTATCTCGCCGACGCTGCCGGCAACCTGAAGAAGGCCGAGGCGCAGATGCCGGAGAAGGCCATCAAGGGCAAGAAGGCCGCGACGGAGGGCGATGCCTACGTCCCGTTCTACTCCTCTCTCACCCTGGACGAGACCTTCCGGCCCGATGAGAACCAGAAGGCATCGATCGCCAAGGCGGGGGATCACCTTGCCAAGGGCGACCAGAAGGCGGCGGCCGAGGTGCTGAAGGCGGCCAGTGTGGATGTCACCGTCCAGACCGCCATGATCCCGGCCAGGGAGACGCTCGGCAACGTGCAGAAGGCAGCGAGCCTGATCGGCGAGAAGAAATACTACGAGGCCAATCTGGCGCTGAAGGCCGTCGAGGACAGTGTCCAGGTCGACCGCTATTCGGCCGACAATCTGCCCGCTCAGGGCTGAGCCCCTTTCCGGACCGCGTCTGCCGCATCCGCCGGTCCGGAAATCCTGACGGCGCGGTCGTTCGGGCTCCCGGGCAAGCGCGACACGACAGGGCGAAACGCTCCGGGGTCTTCGTGGATCCCCCCGGAGCGTTTTCGCGTGTGTATGGGGTGCGGAGACGTCCGGGGGTTGTTGCCGGGCGGCGGTGGCGGGTCTACGGTGCCGGGTGATCGTTCGCCGTGCCTCGGCGAGATCCGGGCGCCACATTCTCCCGACCGCCCCCGGCGGCGGGCGATCGCCTGAACACCTGCCCGCCTCGTGCCGGCTCCGGCCGACTTCTGGACACCGCCATGCCGTTCTTCGTTTTCCTGCGGACCAATCTGCGCTGGCTGGGTGCCGGTCTTCTCCTGACCTTCTTTTCCGCCTTCGGGCAGACCTATTTCATCTCCCTGTCCGCCGGCGAGTTGCGCGCGGCGTTCGACCTGTCCCATGGCGCCTTCGGCGGGCTCTACATGGCCGCGACGCTGTGCTCCGCGATCTCGCTCACCTATGTGGGCAAGTTCGTCGATACCCACCCGCTTGCCCTGGTCACCGGGGCGGTGGTGATCGGGCTCGCGCTCTTCAGTTCCGCCATGGCCAGCGTGTCGTCGGTGGCAATGCTGTTCGTGGTGCTCTTCGGCCTGCGCCTGTTCGGGCAGGGCATGATGACCCATGTGGCAATGACGGCGATGGGGCGCTGGTACGAGGCGCAACGGGGACGTGCCGTTTCCATCGCGGCCCTTGGAATGCAATGCAGCGAAGCGGTGCTGCCGCTCACCTATGTCGCGCTCGCGGCCGGGCTTGGCTGGCGCGGCACCTGGTGGGTGGCGGCGGCGGTCCTTGTGCTCGTGGCGTTGCCGGTACTCCTGCTTCTGCTTCGGGTCGAGCGCATTCCGCGCGGGACCGTCTCCGTGGACGAGAGCGACACGGTCCGGCCCGCGCGGCGCCAGTGGACGCGCGGCGAGGTCCTGCGCGATCCGGTCTTCTGGGTGATCTCGCTGGGAACCCTCGCTCCACCCTTCATCGGCACGACGATCTTCTTCCACCAGGTCTATCTGGTCGAGCTGCGCGGCTGGACGCAGGCGCTCTTCGCCTCGTCCTTCCTCGCGATGTCGGCTATGACGGTCACCTGCGCGCTTACTGCGGGCTGGCTTGTCGACAAGGTCACGGCGGTGCGCCTGCTGCCCGCGTTCCTGCTGCCGCTCAGTGTCGCGTGCATCGTGCTCGCCAGCATCGAGGCGCCCTTTGCCGCCTTTGTGTTCATGGCGTTGTTCGGCATGAGCAACGGTGTCAGCTCCACGCTCTTCGGCGCCTTGTGGCCCGAGGTCTACGGCACGCGCCACCTGGGCGCGGTGCGCTCGGTCACGGTTTCGCTGATGGTGCTGGCGTCGGCCGCCGGACCGGGACTGACGGGCTGGCTCATCGACCTCGGGGTGCCTTACGAGAACCAGATCCTGGCCATGGCGCTCTATTGCCTGCTGGCCTGCGGCGCGATGGCGGTGGTGTCGCGCCGGCTTGTCGCACGCGCCGCGTCCGGCGGGTGAGGCACGCGCGCATATTTTCGCAAGCGCGGGAGTGGCGAAGCCGGAACGGTCGTATTAGGAAAGCGGCATGACAGTCACCGTCCGCTTCGCTCCATCGCCCACGGGCTATCTCCACATCGGCAATGCCCGTCCGGCGCTCATGAACTGGCTCTTCGCCCTGCGCGAGGGCGGCCGTTTCATCCTGCGCTATGACGACACCGATCTCGAACGCTCGCGTGAGGCCTATGCCCAGGCGATCGGCGAGGATCTGGAATGGCTCGGCATCGTGCCGCACGAGGTCTTCCGACAGTCCGACCGGCTGGCGCATTACGACGCCGCCGTCGAGCGGCTCAAGGCCGCGGGGCTTCTCTATCCCTGCTACGAGACTGCGGACGAACTGGAACGCCGCCGGGCCCGCGCCCGGGCGCTCGGCCGTCCGCCCGTCTACGACCGCGCCGCGCTCAGGCTTTCCGCCGAGGATCGCGAGCGGCTCGAGGCCGAGGGGCGAACGCCGCACTGGCGCTTTCTGCTGCCCGACCACGAGGGCGATCCCTTCTCGACCCGGCGGACCGACGTGACATGGGACGACCTGTGCCGGGGCAGTCAGAGCGTCGACCTGGCCTCGCTCTCCGATCCGGTGCTGATCCGCGCCGACGGCAGCTACCTCTACACGCTGCCCTCCATCGTCGACGACATCGAGAGCGGCGTCACCCATGTGATCCGGGGAGAGGACCACGTCGCCAACACCGCCGTGCAGATCGCGATCTTTCGCGCGCTCGGGGCGACGCCGCCGGTCTTTGCCCATCACAACCTGCTGACGACGGCGAGTGGGGAGGGGCTTTCCAAGCGCAAGGGCGACCTGTCGCTGCGCTCGTTGCGCGAGCAGGGGCTGGAACCCATGTCCGTCGCCTCGCTGGCCGTTCTCACGGGCACGAGCCATGCCGTCGAGCCGGCGGAAAGCCTGGGCGTGCTGTCCGCCATGGTGACCCTGGACGACGTGTCGCGCTCCTCGGCGAAGTTCGATCCCGACGACCTGCTGCCGTTGAACGCGAGGCTCGTGCATTCGCTGCCGCCCGAGGCGGTGGACATGCGGCTGAAGGGCATGGGGATCGGAGACGGGGAGACGTTCCGTGCCGCGTTCTGGCTCGCGGTGCGCGAGAACTGCCAGAAGGTCGCGGATGCGTCGGCATGGTGGAGGGCGATTGCCGCGCCCGGGCGGGTTGCCCCCGCCGACGATGACGCCGCCTATCTTGAGCTTGCCGCGCGGTTGCTGCCCGACGAGCCCTTTGACGAGGGCTCCTGGTCGGACTGGACCGGTCGCCTGAAGGCGGAGACCGGCCGCAAGGGGCGGGCGCTGTTCCTGCCGTTGCGCAGGGCGCTCACGGGGCTCGACCACGGTCCCGACATGAAGGCACTGCTGCCGCTTATTGGGCGACGTAGTAGCGTGGCCCGACTATCCTGACCGTACGATCCGGATCGGCGGGGCCTGTTTCCTCAGCCGGGGCGATCCGCGTGGAGCCGGCGGCGAGATCCGCCGCGGCCCTGGCCGCATCCCGCGCCGCGTCCGCCGAATTGTGCCTCAGCACGGGCAGGGTGGCGGAAGCCGACGGCGCGGCATAGCCGAGTTCCAGGTTCATGCGGGTGTCGGGGTCGGAGCCGGCCGGCACCTCCACCCTTGCCTCGCCGAGGGTGAAGCCCTCGCGAAGACCGGCATGCAGCATCTCGTTGTCGTTGCCGGCCTCGTCTCCACTGGTCGTCAGGCTGACCAGGGACTGGTTCGGCTCGCTTGTATCGCGGCAGCCGCAGCCCGAGACATATGTGGTGCGGAAGCGGTCGGCGTTGGGCAGGTCCGTGTAGGGCTCGCCCTCCAGGGAGACGAGATTTTCGACCGTTTCACCGGGATTGCGGTGCACGAAGAGCTTCGTTTCCGCGCCCGGGCAGCGCGCCTGGCAGATCGCGGCATCGCGGCCGAAGCCCGCATCGGTGACCGAGAAGCTCACCGGGAAGAAGAAGCCGTCGCACATGCGCACGCACATGGTGCGGTAGGTGATGCCGCCGTGCCCGCGCGGGCTCTCGTCACCCGGCATGTGGGTGATGCCGACGCGCCCGCCGCCCGAGTGCGTGATGCGCACGCTGGAGCCGGACCCGGCGCGGGGATCGGACGAGACGGTGATCGCCTCGGAGGAGGAGCGTCCCGTCAGGCCGAGGAAGGAGAGCAGGCCGCCGCCGTCGCCGCGCGTGGTGTCGCGGCGCGCCTGCGTGGTGGAGCCGGCCCCGCCGTTGCAGCCCTGACGGGCCATCGCCTTGCGCAGGCTTGCGGCGCGGGCGGCGCTCCGGTTTCCCTTCGCGTGGCGTTTGCGCTGGCGTTCGATGGCGGCAAGGTTGCCGCGCATCTTCCTGATCTTGGCGTCGAGCGTGGCACAGGAGCCACCGGCCGCCGGACACCCGAGAAGCCTGTGGTCGCGCTCCGCAAGCGAGAGCGCGGCCTTCTGCTTGCGCGCCGCACTGTCCCATTTGCGATAGGCGGGCGAGGTGGCGTTCGCGTCAATACGCGCCAGATCGGCGGAAAGGGCCGCGCAGGAGCGGGCATCGGCCTGCGCGGCGGGAAGCGCAAGGGCAAGCAGCAGGCCCGCGACGGCGGTTCGGGCGAGCGCACGCAGCCGCGCGGCGCCGGTGCGGGCCGGCGCGGATGCGTGTTGTCTCAGAGCGGGCGTCGTTGTCGCCATCGTCCGTCGTCACTGCCAGTGCGGTTGAAGATCCGAGCATGACTATGACGCCAGCGCCGGGCGCACGACAAGGAAAGCCTCGGGTTTTAGTAAACTGTGCGTCAATTGCCGAGGATCGGCGCTGCCCCCGCCTGGCGGATCCGGGAGCCATGCCTTGGTGCGGCGTCCGTACGCCTTGCGCGGGGCGGACGGTCGTGGCAGGGAGGGGCGGGGGCGCGCCCCTGTCCCGCCCACGGAGCCAGCACGATCCCATGACCACGTCCCGCAAAGAGACCGCGACGCAAAGCGGCGCGCTCATCCTCCTCGTTCTCTCGCACGTCTTCTTCCTGCCCGTCGCCGGTGCCTTCCTGCCGGCGGAAGTCCTGCGTCTCGGTACGGACAACGGCCTCGACACGCAGACCTCCTACACGGTGCTGGGCGGCATCTTCCTGCTGTTGATCCTGCTGTTTCACGGGCTTTCGTTCCGCATGGCGCGCGCACGGGGCGAGAACCGGCTTTCGGTGATCGTGATCGCGTTCTTCCTGCTCAGCCTCGCGGCGCTTGCCCTTTTCGGCATTCCCTCTCCGCTGGTGGCGGTGGTTCATGCAGCGGGCTTCGTCATCTGAGGCAACGCGGGCACGCGGGCCGTTGCGCCCCGCGCCGCCAACCCCATATCGGGAGCGGACAGCGGTTTTGGATCGAGGGAACGGAGTTTCGCGATGAGCAGACTGACGCGCGCCATCGGGCGCCTTTGCATGGCGCTGTGTGTGGCGCTGCCGATCGGGGTGGTTGCCGCCGCCGGACCGGCCGCGGCCCAGGACGAGCCCGACCTGATCTTCAAGAAGTCGACGGTCTGGAAGCTGCTGACGCCCGATCACAAGCTTGCCACCTATGCCATCGACGACCCGCTGGTGAAGGGGGTTGCCTGCCACTTCACGGTGCCGGAAAAGGGCGGCGTCTCGGGATGGCTCGGCGTCGCGGAGGAGGTCTCCGACATTTCGCTCGCCTGTCGTCAGGTCGGGCCGGTGAGCTTCACGGAAAAGTTCGAGCAGGGCGACGAGATGTTCCGCCAGCGGCGCTCGTTCCTGTTCAAGAAGATGCGCATCGTGCGTGGCTGCGACGAGAAGCGCAACGTGCTGGTGTATCTCGTCTATTCGGACAAGGTCATCGAGGGCAGCCCCAAGAACTCCACCTCGACCGTGCCGATCATGCCCTGGGGCGGAGCCGAGGCGCCGCGCTGCTCCGACTGGCTCGACAAGTAACCCCGGCCCGAACGACGGGACGAGGCCGCTGCCGGGATCACTCGGCGGCGGCGGTTTCCGGCTTGCGGGCGGCCGCGAGCGTTTCCGGCGGGCAGAAGTGCTTCTGCAGCAGGACCAGAACGTCGGCCGCCATCTCGCTGTCGAGACTGTAGTAGATCGTCGTGCCGTCGCGGCGCGTGCGCACCAGCCCCTGGGCGCGCAAGAGGGCGAGTTGCTGCGAGACGGTCGGCATCCGCATGCCTGTCAGTTCGGCAAGCTGTCCGACGCTGATCTCGCCCCCGGCCATGTGGCACAAGAGTATGAGCCGCGGCCCGGACGCCAGCATCTTGAGAAAGCTGGCCGCGTCCTCGGCCTTTTCCTGAAGCGCCTCGATCATTTCCTGTCCTGAATCCCTGCCGCGCTGTGCGTGCCGATGCCGTGCCCCCAGCCTCGGTCATGTCGCGGAGCCGTTCCGTTGTTCCGGATGCCGTTCGGCGGCCTCACGGTTTGCTGCCGGTGATGTACCGGGCAGCCCGTTCGCGCGCAACCGGGATCCGATCCCTGCAGGTCTGGCCCGGCGGGTACTTGGAACTCGTGCTGAACAGCCTGAACCGCTCGGGGGCAAAACCCGCCCGAACGGTTCAACATATTAGATTGCAACAACGTGTGCGATGCAAGATCTCAACGCAGGCCGTGCGAAGCATTTGGCGCAAAAGCGTTAATGCGGCACGAGGCGGTGTTGTCGAAGCAGGAGGCCGCAAGTCCGCCGCCCTGATTCGACGGGGAAGACAGGACGAAGGCCGCCACGGGCGCCAGCATTCCAAGGCAAAGCACGAGAGCCGCGACGAAAAGCGCCAGCGGGCGGGGTGCGGTGTCGCGACGGCCGGTCGACGAGGACGCGTTGCGGGTCACGGGGGCGGCAAGGACGCTGGAAACGGACATGGCACTGCTCCGATACTCAGGAGGTACTGGCGATCCTGGCCTTTCGGGCACCGGACCGCCTTGATCGAGAACAATCTTCGCGCAGTCGCCCTGAACCGGTGCTGAGGCGCGGATTTATCCGCCATTCATGTTCGTAAGGGGGGGATTAGGTCGAAACGCGACCATCCGGATCCGGACAAAGAGGTTTTGAGTTATTTTGCAGTGCAGCAATTATATTGGACCCGCTCCCGGAATGTCCCCAGTGTTGCGCCGTTCGACGTAGGGGAATGGCGGGGGCACGGGCCTGCCGCCGAAGATTGCGGAGAGGGCCATGCTTGACACCATCGAAAAGAAATCGGTCTACCAGCCCGACCAGCCGGGGCTTCTTTTTCCCACCGAGCCGGAGTTCGCCACGGTCGCCGAGGAGAGGAGCTACCGCAAGCAGCGGCTGGTGCTGGCGTGCCGCGCCTTCGCGCGAGAAGGCTACAGCTACGGCTTCGCCGGTCACCTGACCGTCCGCGATCCCGAACATCCGGAGCTTTTCTGGACCAACCCGATGGCCGTGCATTTCAGCCAGGTCTGCATGTCCAACCTGATCCTGGTCGACCATCACGGTCGGGTGGTCGAAGGCAACCACGCGGTCAATCGCGCCGGCTTCATCCTTCATGCCAACGTGCACAAGGCGCATCCCGACATCGTGTCCATGTGTCATGCGCACACGGAGGCGGGGACGGCCTTCGCGGCGCTTGGGCGTGAGATCCGGCGCCTGACGCAGGATTCCTGCGTGTTCTTCGAGGATCACGTGGTGATCCTGGAGGAGGCCGGGGCTGCCGCGCTGGAGGACAGGGCGGGCGGCAACGTCGCGCGGGCGTTCAGGGGCGTGAAGGCGGCGATCCATGCCAACCACGGACTGCTGACGGCGAGCCGGCACTCCATCGATGCGGCCGCCTTCTGGTTCATCGCGCTGGAGCGCTGCTGCAAGCAGGAGCTCATGATCGATGCCAGCGGCCGGGAGCCGATCCTTGTGAGCGAGGAGCGGGCGCGCTACTCGCGCAAGCACATCGGCACCGATTATATCGGCTGGCTGCATTTCCAGCCCGTTGCGGCGCAGATCATCGCCGACGAACCGGATCTGTTCGACTGAGGGCCGCCGGGGCGGGCGAAAGCGCCACGCCCCGGCCTGCCATTTCAAAGCTGCTGGCGGCGGTGGTTCGCGATCGCCTTCGCCAGCACGGTGTCGCGGTCATAGATATCGCGGCGGAAGTGCACCGAGCCGTCCTTGTTCACCCATGCGGTGAGATAGGTGAGGTGGACGGGGATCGGGTCCTTGAGCTTGATCACGCGCCGCTTGTCGGTGTCTCGCACCGACATGAGCTTCTGCTTGTCCCAGCCGTCGCGCGACAGCAGGACACCGCCGAGCGCGAAGGGATCCTCGGCGCGGATGCAGCCGTGGCTGAAGGAGCGCTGCGCACGCGAGAACAGGGCCTTGGCCGGCGTGTCGTGGATGTAGATGTTGAACTTGTTCGGGAACATGAACTTCACCCGGCCCAGCGCGTTTTGCTGCCCCGGATCCTGGCGCAGCGTGAAGGGGAAGTTGCCCCGGCTGTAGGAGCCCCAGGCGACCGACCACGGATCGACCTCCCGGTTGCCGGAGAAGATACGGATGCCCTTGGCCGCCAGCGCGCCGGGGTTTTTCTGGAGCTGGGGCAGATACTCCTTCGTCGCGATGGAGTAGGGCACCGTCCAGAAGGGATTCACCTCGGCATAGGTGATCTTGTCGGAGAAGACCGGCGTGGCGTGATAGGGCTTTCCCACCACCACGCGCGCGGTGTGGACGGTCTTGTCGTCCTCCACGACCTTCAGGTTCTGGTCGGCGAGATTGACGAAGACATAGCGCTCGCCCAGATCGTCCGGCATCCAGCGCCGGCGCTCCATGTTGAGCTCCATCTGGGCGATCCGCTGGCTGATCGGCACGTTGATTTCGGCCAGCGTGTTCCTGCCGATGATGCCGTCGACGGCAAGGCCGTGCCGCTCCTGGAAGAGCTTCACCGCCTCGACCAGCGCGCCGTCATAGACATCGCCCTCGTGGCTTCCCGGCGTGAAGAGGTCCTGCTCGGCCAGCCGCTTGCGCAGCGTGTCGAGGCGGGTGTCGGTCATGCCGGGCTTCAGGGTCTCGCCCTGCGGCACGGGAGTGAAGCCCCCGGCCTCGGCCTTCGCGCGGTAGTCGGCGAGGGCGGCCTTCAGCCGGGCATAGTTCGGCGTGTTGGGCGACAGGGCCTCCAGGGAGGCGTCGAAATCCTCCGCGCTCTCGATGTATTCCAGAACCACGGACGGGTTCGGCGCGCGGGGGAAGATGTTCAGGGCCTTGTTGACCTCGTTGGGCTGTACCCGGCCGGAGGTCAGATGATCGGAAAAGGCGACGAACGTGTTCGAAAGCGTCACCTCCAGAGCGGCGAGGTCGTCGTCGCCGGCGGCGGTCGAGGCCATGCGGCGCAACTCGTCGACGTCATACTCCGCCGGGTCGAGCGCATCGGCACGGGAGGCGGCGAAGGCCGCGATCAGCTTCTCGCCGTGGGGATTGATGCCCTCGTCGCTCACCCACAGGGGCTTGTAGAGGCGTCCTTCGTAGAAGCCATGCACGCCGAGGTCCGCCTCGTCCTGAGCTCCGGCGTTGAAGCGCGCGTCGAGCATGGGGGCGGGCGTGCTGTCCAGATAGCGCGCGATGGCCGCCGCCAGCGGGTCGGCCGGGCGGGTCTCCTCGATCAACGCGCCGATGGAGGCGCCCGTGGTCGCGTTGCCGCCCGTTCCTCCCGACTGGGCAAGCGCCGGCACGGGAGCGAGGGCAAGATGAAGCGCGCCAGCCAGCACGGCGGCGCTCATCGCGAATGGCAACAGGGGGCGGGCAGTACAAATCATCCAAAAATCCTCCGCACGGCAATTGTCCTGCATATTACACACACCATCCTTGGCCCGCGAGGCGTGTTGCAGGTCACTTCGAAGGTGTTTTTGGTGCGCTACGCGGGATTTGCGGGCTTGACCGTGTCGGGCAAACGGGTCAGAACCGAAACATGACCACGGCCCACGGACCCGAGATTTCGATCCTCATTATTTGCAGCTAGCGACAAAGCTGGCTGTGGCCGTTCCCCTCATGCTCGATGCTCCTCCGACACGGAGATGAGACGGACGCCCCGGCCAGCCGGCCAGGAGACGACCGATCATGCATTCCGCTCATGTGTTGAAGCTGACGAACACACTGACCCGGGCGAAGGAAGACTTCGTGCCCGAGGATCCGTCGAACGTGCGCATGTATGTCTGCGGACCGACGGTCTACGACTTCGCCCATATCGGAAACGCGCGGCCGGTCATCGTCTTCGACGTGCTGTTCCGCCTGTTGCGCCATCTCTATGGCGCCGAGCATGTCACCTACGTGCGCAACATCACGGACGTGGACGACAAGATCAACGCGCGCGCGCTTCGCGACTATCCCGACCTGCCGCTGAACGAGGCCATCGCGCGGGTGACGGAAAAGACCGGCGACCAGTTCCACGCGGACGTGAAGGCGCTGGGCTGCATGGCTCCGACCCATGAGCCGCGTGCCACGCAGCACATCGCCGGCATGATCGAGATGATCGTCACGCTGATCGCCCGGGGCCACGCCTATCAGGCGGAAGGCGAGGTGCTGTTCGACACCGCCTCCATGCCCGGCTATGGCGCGCTGTCGAAGCGCAATCTCGACGAGCAGCAGGCGGGCGCGCGCATCGCCGTCGACGCCCACAAGAAGAACCCGGGCGACTTCGTCCTGTGGAAGCTCTCGTCCGACGACGAACCCGGCTGGGACAGCCCCTGGGGGCGCGGGCGTCCGGGCTGGCACATCGAATGCTCGGTCATGAGCGCCCATCACCTGGGCCAGACCTTCGACATTCACGGCGGCGGCCTCGATCTCATCTTCCCCCATCACGAGAACGAGATCGCCCAGTCGTGCTGCGCCCATGGCACCACCACCATGGCCCGCTACTGGCTGCACAATGGCTTCGTGCAGGTCGAGGGGCGGAAGATGTCCAAGTCGGAGGGCAATTTCGTCACCATCCATGACCTGCTTGCGACGGAAAAGTTCGGCGGCCGGGCCTGGCCGGGCGATGTGCTGCGCCTCGCCATGCTGATGACGCACTACCGCGAGCCGATCGACTTTTCGGTCAAGCGGCTGGAGGAGGCCGCCGGCATCCTCGACGGCTGGAAGGCGGCCGTCCTTGCCTCGGGGCTGGACGTCTCCGACGCCGCACGCGCCGGTCTTGCAGCACTTGACGTGCCGGACGAGGTGGTCGACGGGCTCTGCAACGACCTGTCGTTTTCCGCCGTGCTGCCGGCGCTGCACAAGCTTGCCAAGGCCGCTTCCGGTGATGCGGGCGCGGCGGGCTCACTGTTCGCGGCGCTTTCGTTCCTGGGCATCGTGTCGGTGGAGAGCCTGCAGTCCTTTGCAGCCCAAAGGCAGGCGGGTGCGGCCAACGGCGTCGACACCGCCGCCGTCGAGGCGCGCGTCGCCGAGCGGCTTTCGTTTCTCGAGGCGAAGAATTTCGGCGAGGCCGACCGCATCCGCGACGACCTGGCGTCCGAGGGCATCCTGCTCAAGGACGGCAAGGGCGCGGACGGCAAGCGCGTCACCACCTGGGAGGTGAAGCGCTGAGGGCCAGCGCGACGATTCCTTTCGATCCCCCCTCTGTCCCCTGCGGGGACATCTCCCCCTCAAGGGGGGAGAGGGGAAGGTGGTCAGGGCAGGGTCTTGTGCCTTCGGTTGCCGGGCAAGACGGGGGACTTGCGTGTGATGCCTGGGAAGTGCGGGGCGGTTCAAGCGACTGCGACCGCCTCGGTCTCTTCTCTCCCCCCTTGAGGGGGAGATGTCGGCGAATGCCGACAGAGGGGGCATTAATGTCGGTGCAGGTGCAACAGGCGTGAGGGATGGACGTGGCGCGACGGCATCAACCTGCAAGCTTGCGGCGCAATGCGAAACGTTTGCGCAAGGATATGACGGAAGCCGAGCGCCGTTTGTGGCACATGCTCCGCGCGCACCGTCTTGAGGGAGTAGGGTTCCGCCGGCAGATGCCGATTGCTGGCTACATTGTCGATTTCGCGGCACCTGCCGTCCGCGTCATTGTGGAACTCGACGGCTCGCAGCATGCCGAGCCAGCGGGACTGGAAGCGGATCGGCGGCGCGACCGGCGACTTGGGGAACTGGGCTGGACCGTACTGCGGTTCTGGAACGTGGATGTGATGTGTGAGCCGGACGGCGTCCGCAGACGGATCGTTGAGGCGTGCGGCGCGACCGAACGCCACCCGAACGGGGAGAACGTGCATGACTGAAGACAAGGGACACTCCGGCGGATGCCAGTGCGGCGCGGTGCGCTTCAGGGTGCATGGCGCTTTGGGGCGGGCCTCCATCTGCCATTGCCGCATGTGCCAGAAGGCGACGGGCGGATTCTTCGCGCCGCTGGTGGCGGTGTCGCGCGACCAGATCGAATGGACCCGGGGCGAGCGGACGCTGTTCCGCTCCTCCAATCACGTCTCGCGCGGGTTCTGCGCAAGCTGCGGCACGCCGCTGACCTATGAGGAGCCGGGCGAGACCATGGCGCTGTCCATCGGCGCCTTCGACCATCCCGAGCGAATTCCGCCCTCGATCCAGTACGGCATCGAGCGGGTGCTTCCCTATGTGGACACGCTCGCCGGCCTGCCCGGACGCGAGACGCTTCAGGATCTGGAGGAGGCATCCTTCCTCTCCGACATCCGCTCCTTCCAGCATCCGGACGAGGACACCGAGACCTGGCCGCCCGAGGAGGGGCGGTCGCACACCTGATCCGGCACCGCCGGCGGGAGGGGAAAGACGCAAGCCCCGCGCCCCGCCGGTCGGCCGTTGCCGACTGCCAAGCGCCCCATGAGGACCCTGGAATGACCACCCGAGACCGCCTGTACCTCTTCGACACCACCCTGCGCGACGGCGCCCAGACCGCCGGCATCGACTTCTCGGTGGAGGAGAAGATCGCGGTGGCCGGCCTTCTGGAGCGCCTCGGCGTCGACTACGTGGAAGGCGGTTACCCGGGCGCCAATCCCACCGACAGCGCCTTCCTGGCGGAGAAGCGCACCTCGTCCGCGACCTTCACCGCCTTCGGCATGACCAAGCGTGCCGGGCGCTCCGCGGCGAACGACCCGGGCCTGCAGGGTGTGCTGGAGTCCGCCGCCGACGCGATCTGCCTGGTCGCCAAGAGCTGGGACTATCACGTGCGCGTGGCGCTGGGCTGTTCCAACGAGGAAAACCTCGACAGCATCCGCGACAGCGTCCTGGCGGTTCGCGCGGCGGGCCGCGAGGCGATGATCGACTGCGAGCATTTCTTCGACGGGTTCAAGGCCAATCCCGACTATGCGCTGGCCTGCGCCCGCACGGCCTTCGAGGCCGGGGCGCGCTGGGTGGTGCTGTGCGACACCAACGGCGGCACGCTGCCGGGAGAGGTCGCCGAAATCGTGCGGCTCGTCGCGGAATCGGTACCGGGCGCGAATCTCGGCATCCACGCCCATGACGACACCGGCCATGCGGTGGCCAATTCCCTCGCCGCCGTTGCCGCCGGGGCCCGGCAGGTCCAGGGAACGCTCAATGGCATCGGCGAGCGCTGCGGCAACGCCAACCTGGTGACGCTGATCCCGACGCTCATGCTCAAGGAGCCCTATCGCTCGCATTTCGAACTGGGTGTGACGCAGGAGACGCTGGCCGAGGTCACGGCCATCTCGCGCGCCTTCGACGAGATCATCAACCGCTCGCCCGACCGGCATGCGCCCTATGTCGGCGCCAATGCCTTTGCCACCAAGGCGGGCATCCATGCCTCCGCGATCCTCAAGGAGCCGGAGACCTACGAGCACGTTCCGCCGGAGAGCGTCGGCAACCGCCGTCGGGTGCTCGTCTCCAACCAAGCGGGCAAGTCGAACCTGCTCGGCGAACTGGCGCGGCTCGGGATCGCGGTCGAGAAGTCCGATCCGCGCCTCGATGCGCTGCTTGCCGACGTGAAGGAGCGCGAGGCGCAGGGCTACGCCTACGAGGCGGCGGATGCCTCCTTCGAACTGCTGGCCCGCCGGCGTCTCGGCGAGGTGCCGGCCTATTTCGACGTGCAGTCCTTCCGCGTCATGGTGGAGCGGCGCTACAACGCCATCGGCGAGCTGGTCACCGTCTCGGAAGCGGTCGTGAAGGTCGGCATCGACGGCGAAACGCGCATGTCGGTGTCGGAAGGAAACGGCCCCGTCAACGCGCTCGACAATGCGCTCAGGAAGGATCTCGGTCGCTATCAGCCGGTCATCGACCAGATGGAGCTGATCGATTTCAAGGTGCGTATTCTCAACGGCGGCACGGACGCGGTGACACGCGTTCTGATCGAGAGCCAGGACCATCGCACCAACAAGCGCTGGTTCACGATCGGCGTTTCGGGCAATATCGTGGATGCGTCGTTCCAGGCGCTGATCGATTCCCACACCTACACGTTGCTGAAGGCCGGGTGCTGAGCGGGCTGTCCGCTGCCGCCACAGGCTCCGAAGCCGGACAGGATCCATGACTGACAAACAGCTCGCGGCGCCGGACAAGGAACGGCAGGTCGGCCTTGCGCTCGGCCTCTCCGCCTTCTTTCTCTGGGGCTTTCTGCCGGCTTACTACAAGCTGACGACGGCGGTCCCCGCCGACGTGGTGGTCGCCCACCGGATCCTCTGGTCCGTGGTGGCGGTGGGGGCGTTCCTGGCCCTGCGGGGGCGTATCGGCGAGGTCATCGCGATCCTGCGCAAGCCTGCCATCGCCTTCAAGCTGGCGTTGTCGGCGGCTGCGATCTCGGTCAACTGGCTGGTGTTCATCTACGCGGTGGAGCAGAACGAGATCCTCTCGGTCAGCTTCGGCTATTTCGCCAATCCGCTGGTGTCGGTCGCCATCGGTCTGATCGTGCTGAAGGAGACGCTGAGCCGGGCCCAGTGGGTGGCGATCGCCATCGCGACCTTCGCCGTCGGCGTGCAGGGCGTGGCGCTGGGCGAGATTCCGTGGATCTCGCTGGCGCTGGCGTTTTCCTTCGCCACCTACGGCTACCTGCGCAAGACGGTGGATGTCGGCGCCTCGCCCGGCCTTCTCACCGAGGCGCTGCTGCTTTCGCCCTTCGCCGCCGCCTATCTGGTCTGGTTCGGCGTTTCCACCGGCACGGATGTGACCTATGTCGGCGATCCGTGGCTGCTTCTGGCGCTGATCGGCACCGGCGTGGTGACGGCCTTTCCGCTGGCGCTGTTTGCCGCCGGCGCGCGGCGCCTGCCGCTCACCATCGTCGGGCTGATGCAGTACATCGCGCCGAGCATCCAGATGCTGCTGGCCATCTTCGTCTATGGCGAGGAGGTGGGCGAGGTGCGCTTCGCGACCTTCGCGCTTATCTGGGTGTCGCTGGCGATCTTCACCTTCGATGCGCTCAAGCGCTCGCGCGACGCGCGCCGCGCCCGCACACCCAAGGCCGCGCCCCAGGCGCGGTGAGGGAGCGCGGGCCGCTTGCGGGGGTGTCAGCCGGCGTCGTCCTTGTCGGCGTCGCCGAGATGGTCGAGGTCGGTGTCCTCCTCGTCCGGGTCACCGTCTTCCGGCGGACCGTCGGCCGCGCCGGACGCGAACTTCGCGTGCCAGCGATAGGCGACGGGAATGGAAACCAGATAGGCGGTGGCGCCGAGCGCCAGCATCTCGAAGGGATAGCTCACCAGCAGCGCCACGACGAGCACGGCGGCGACGAAGAGCGGCAGCACCAGATCGCGGCGGATGCGCGCGCCGAACTTCTTGCCCGAAAACGTCGGCAGGCGGCTGACCATCAGCAGCGCGATCACGACCACATAGATCGCGACGATCGGGGCGAGCTCCGTCCAGTGCGGCAGCAGTCCCACGAACTCCAGATAGACCGGCAGCAGCACCGCGAGCGCGCCCGCCGGCGCCGGAACGCCGGTGAAGAAGTGCACCGCCCAGGCAGGTTTGTTCGGATCGTCTATGGAGACGTTGAACCGGGCCAGTCTGAGGGCCGCCGAGATCGCGAAGACCAGGGCGGCGATCCAGCCTATGGAGCGCACCTCCTGCAGCAGCCATGAATAGAGGATCAGCGCCGGCGCCACGCCGAAATTAACGAAATCGGCCAGGGAATCGAGTTCCGCGCCGAAGCGCGAGGTGCCCTTGAGCAGCCGCGCCACGCGTCCGTCGAGGGCGTCGAGCACGGCGGCGATGACGATGGCGCCGATGGCGTAGTCCCATCGGGTCTCGATCGCCATGCGGATGGCGGTGAGGCCGGAGCAGAGCGCGAGAAGCGTCACCAGATTCGGCAGGACCATGCGCAGCGGCACCCGGCGGAAACGCGGCGCGCGGCCGCGACGGCGGCGTGTGGGACCCGGGTCGTAGGGCGCGAAGGGGGCTGACATGGCGTCCTCAGCTCACGCGGCTCAGCAGCGCGCTGTCGCCCGCGCCGGTCAGGTCCGCGACCACCGTCTCGCCGGCGATCATGGTCTGGCCGACCGCGACCTTCACGCTGGCCGTCTCCGGAAGGTAGACGTCGAGACGCGAGCCGAAGCGGATGAGGCCGAAACGCTCGCCCGCGCCGATGTTCTCGCCCTCGTTCACAAAACACACGATGCGGCGTGCAACGAGGCCGGCGATCTGGACGACGCCGATGCGTGTCTCGCCGCTCTCGATCACCATGCCGTTGCGCTCGTTCTCCTCGCTCGCCTTGTCGCTTTCCGCATTCATGAACTTGCCCGCGCGATAGGCGAGACGCGTGATGCGCCCGCCCATGGGCGCGCGGTTCACATGGCAGTTGAACACGTTCATGAAGATGCAGACCCGCATCATCGGCTCGGAGCCCAGATCCAGCTCCGCCGGCGGCACGGCCTGGCCGATCTGGCACACGGTGCCGTCCGCGGGGGAAACGACGAGATCGTCGTCGATGGGCGTCACGCGTGGCGGGTCGCGGAAGAAGTAGCAGACCCACGCGGTCAGGATCAGGCCGATCCAGAACAGGGGATCCCAGAACCAGCCGATGACGAGCGTTGCCGCGCCGGCAATGGCGATGAAGGGCCAGCCCTCGCGGTGGATGGGCACGAGCGTCTTGGTGATCGTATCGGCAAGCGACATTTTTGGCGTCCGTTCGTCGGTCCCGCCGGTCACGAGCGCCCGGCGCATTGCCCCCTTGTGACCGGAGCGGGCGGCAAAATCAATCCGTGCGGCGGCACGCGGTGAGGGGAGGCGGTCCCTTTCCCGGCCTTCCGGGATGCTCCGGGCGCGGGGGACCGGGGGAGTGGAGGCTGCTGAGAGGCTACTGGGGTGCTCGTGAAACAGGGCGGGCGGACCCGAACCGGCCTGTCCGCCCTCCGATTTTCATTGCAGCGCAGCATGAAACATGTTTTATCGGCGATATCCGACGCCGCGCAGAGACACGAGTCCGTTTGTTCGGGCCCTCGTGCGAAGGCGTCAGGTCGAGAGCGACATCGCGCGACATGGCCCGAGAGCCCCATGCAAGGGGCCGGGACGTCCTGCCCGACCGTCGCCTGTGCGCCACGCTGGATGCTGTGGTGTTTCCCGAGGCGGCTGATCTGCGCTTGCCCCCTTAAATGAAAGACCCGAGGCGCGCGCCCGTGGCCGGTTTCCGGCCCGGACGATCGCGCAACACTCAAGGATTCCCTTTGACCCTCTTTTCCGACCTCGGCCTCGCCGATCCGATCCTCAAGGCGGTTGCCGCCGAGGGCTACGAGACGCCGACGCCGATTCAGGCCCAGGCCATTCCCGCGATCCTGTCCGGCACCGACATGATCGGTCTTGCCCAGACGGGCACGGGCAAGACGGCCGCCTTCGTGCTCCCGCTTCTGCACCGCGTGTTCGAGCTGCAGAACCGGCCGCAGCCGAAGACGACCAGCGCCCTGGTGCTGGCGCCCACGCGCGAGCTTGCCGCCCAGATCGCCGACTCGATCCGCGCCTATGGCCAGAAGATGCGTCACTCCGCGACCGTGGTCGTCGGCGGCGTGCGTCCGATGCCCCAGGCCCGGGCGCTGGCGCGCGGCCTCGACATCGTCGTGGCGACGCCCGGCCGCCTCATCGATCACATGGACGCCGGCGCCGTGCGTCTCGACCAGACGACGACCATCGTCCTGGACGAGGCCGATCACATGCTCGACCTCGGCTTCCTGCCGGCAATCCGCCGTATCCTGTCCGCCCTGCCGCGCGAGCGTCAGACGGTTCTGCTTTCCGCCACCATGCCCAAGCCGATCCGTGCCCTTGCGGCGGACTTCCTGACCGACCCGGTCGAGATCGCCGTCGCGCCGGCCTCCAAGCCGATCGACCGCATCGACCAGCAGGTCCTGCTCATGGAGAAGGATGCCAAGCGCCAGGCGCTTGTCGACGTTCTTTCCAAGGCCGAGAACATGGACCGCGCCATTGTCTTCACGCGCACCAAGCATGGTGCCGACAAGGTGACGCGCCAGCTCGAGCAGGCCGGCCTTTCGGCCGCGGCAATCCATGGCAACAAGAGCCAGGGCCAGCGCCAGCGCGCGCTGGACTCCTTCCGCTCCGGGCGCACGCCGATCCTTGTCGCGACGGATATCGCCGCGCGCGGCATCGATGTCGACGGCGTGTCGCATGTCGTCAACTACGAGCTTCCCAATGTGCCGGAGGCCTATGTGCATCGCATCGGCCGCACCGCGCGTGCCGGTCGCAGCGGCGTGGCCGTGTCCTTCGTGGATCGCGAGGAGCGGGCCTACCTGCGAGACATCGAGCGCCTGATCGGCAAGACGCTGGTCGAGCGTGAAGACGACCGCCACATGACCGCTCCCGCGCGCGGCCCCCGCAAGGGCGGTCGCGGTGGCGGCCGTCCGCAGGGCGGCGCTCCGCGCGGCGGCCAGCGTGGCGAGGGCCGCAACGGCGATGGCCAGCAGCGCCGCGAGGCGCGGGGCGAGCGCCAGCGTGGCGGGCGTGACGAGATCTGGTCGAACGACGGCTCGGGTCGCAGCGGTCGCGGATTTGGCGGTGGCCGGGGCGAAAACCGAAGCGAGGCACGCGGTGAGCGTCCTCATCATGATCACGCCCACCGGGATCACAAGGGCCCGCGCGATCAGGCCGGACAGCGTGATGGCCAGGGTCGCGGCGGTCAGGGTCGTGGCGGCCAGCGCGCCGATGCCGGTCGCGGTGGTGGCCGGGGTGCAGATGGCGGCTTTGAGGGCCGTCGTCGTCCCGCCCAGCGTGGCGAGCGCCGTGGTGGCGCCCGCGACGGGGCCGGCCATCACGGCTGATCGCCGACGGCCCGGCAGCGCCGGTTTCCAGTTTCTGACATGATCCGGCCGGGGAGGGCGCTCGCTCTCCCCGGCCTTCGTTTTTTGCGCCTTTTGTTAGGGACCTGCCTCCGGCTTTTCCTCGCCGGTGTTTCATGCGGATGCGTGGATTGGGCCCCGGATCTCCGCTTCGCCGCGTCCGGGGTGACGGCGGCGGGGAAGCGTGGCACGGCGCCTGACTGGCGACTGCGGAAATGGTGATCGAGGGAATGGGTGGGACTCTGGGGTCTATCCCCTCTCCGGCGTCACCCCGGGCAAGGTCGGTACGCCCGCGACCCGGGGCCTATTGGCACCCCGGTCGAGATGGAAGCGCTCATGCGGATGCGGCGAGGGCAGGGCTCCTCCACGCCGGCCTCACGTGCGGATGCGTGGATTGGGCCCCGGATCTTCGCTTCGCTGCGTCCGGGGTGACGGAGGCGTGGCACGGCGCCTGACTGGCGACTGCGGAAATGGTGATCGAGGGAATGGTGGGACTCTGGGGTCTATTCCCTCTCCGGCGTCACCCCGGGCAAGGGCGCACGCCCGCGACCCGGGGCCTATTGGCACCCCCGGTCGAGATGGAAGCGCTCATGCGGATGCGACGAGGGCAGGGCTCCACCACGCCGATGCCATGTGCGGAGGCGTGGATTGGGCCCCGGATCTTCGCTTCGCTGCGTCCGGGGGGACGGCGGTGGGGAAGCGTGGCCCCCCACCGCCCTTTGCCGCGTCAGATTTCCATGACGATGCGGCCGTCGATATGGCCCGCGCGCATGGTGTCGAAGATCGCGTTGATGTTTTCCAGCCTGTCGCCGGAATAGTGGGCCGCCACCTTGCCTTCGGCCGCGAAGGCAAGCGCCTCGGTGAGGTCGTTGCGCGTGCCCACGATGGAGCCGCGCACCGTCTTGCGATTGAGCACCGTGTCGAAGATCGGCAGCGGGAAATCCCCCGGCGGCAGGCCGACGAGGCTCATGGTGCCGCCGCGCGCCAGCATGGCAAACCCCTGGGCGAACGACTTGGGCGAAACGGCCGTGACCAGAACGCCTTCCGCGCCCCCGCCCTTCATCACTTCGGCGACGGGGTCGCCCTCAAGCGCGTTGAGCGTCATGTCCGCGCCGAGCGAGCGGGCGAGCGCCAGCTTCTCCTCCGAGATATCCACCGCGACCACGTGAAATCCCATGGCCTTGGCGTATTGCACCGCCATGTGGCCGAGGCCGCCGATGCCTGTGATGACGACGGTCTGGCCGGGCCTTGCCTCGGTTTCCTTCAGCCCCTTGTAGACCGTGACGCCGGCGCACAGCACCGGGGCCGCGGGCGCGAACTCGAGCCTGTCCGGCAGGTGCCCGACATAGTCCGGGTCCGCCAGAACATATTCCGCGAAGCCGCCGTTGACGCTGTAGCCGGTGTTTTCCTGCTCGCAGCACAGGGTTTCCCAGCCGCCGACGCAGTGGCGGCAATGACCGCAGGCGGTATGGAGCCACGGCACGCCCACGCGGTCGCCCTCCTTCACGGAGCGCACGCCGGCGCCCACGGCCGCCACGGTTCCAACGCCCTCGTGCCCCGGGATGAAGGGCGGGTTCGGCTTCACGGGCCAGTCTCCCTCCGCCGCGTGAAGGTCGGTGTGACACACGCCGCTTGCCGCGATCCTGACCAGGATCTTGCCGGGCGCGACCTCTGGCTTGTCCACTTCGCACACGTCGAGCGGAGCGCCGAAGGCGCGCACGACGGCTGCTTTCATGCCGGTTGCCATTTTCACTCCTTTCCCGGTTGCCGTTCGAACGGGACCGAAGGACGGGCCGCTGACGCCCGTCCGGGCGTGAAAGTGTGGCAAGGATCGGGGCCTGGTGCGTTGCGCGAGATCAATTCCCACGTGCACGGATCAAAGTTGCCGCCTGAGCGAAAGGGTTTGTCAGGATCCGGATGGTTGGATAAACGCGGCCCGCCGGGCCGGAAAGCTGCAGGGGGAACGATGATTGCGTTGCTGTTCAGCCCAAGAGGGCGGATCGGACGGCGGGAATGGTGGGCCGGTGGCGTCTTCGCCGGTGTCCTGTCGGCGGTGCTTATCCTCGCCTCGTCCCCGGGCGAGGATGCGGCCGACACGTTGCGCGCCTCCGCGGGCCTGTCTCCGGAGGTGCTCGGGAGTAGTTTGGCCGGCGGGCAGGTGGACGCGGCGGCGCTGGTCACGGCCCTTCTGCAATCGCTGCCGTTGCCGCTTGTCCTCGTGACGCTGGTGTCCTGGTACTGCCAGATCTGCCTCACCACGAAGCGGCTGCATGATCGCGGCATGTCGGGCTGGTGGCAACTCGTCGGCCTGGTTCCCGTTGCTGGCGCGCTCTGGCTTGTCGTGGTCTGCGGGATGCGCGACGGCGATCCCGACACGAACCGCTTCGGCCCGCCGTCCAGGGCACGGGCCGCCGCCGAGGGCTGGTCCGACGAGCAGCGGCTCGACGCATCGTCCATCGACGCGATCATCGCGCGACATGCCGCCGGCGGACCGGCGCCGGTCGCCTCGCCCGCGGTGCCGTCTCCCGCGCCCAGGTCCGCCCGCCCCTCCGGTGGCTTCGGTCGCAGGCAGGCGCCGCCGCGCTGACGACGGGGACAACCCGTTCCGGCCCTGCGGGCGTTGGGCCCATGAAAAAGGCCCGGAAGCGCCTTCCGGGCCTTGTCCTGTCTGGTGGCGAGCGTTCCGGCTCAGGCCGCCCGATCGTGCAATTTCGCAAAAGATTGCATCAATTCTTGCAAGTTCGAAGCCGGAACCTACGCGAAGTTGCCTTGCCTCAACCGGCGATCAGCGCAACGCCCGCAAGGGCGGTCAGGCCGCCGAGCACGCGGGTCACGAGACGGCCGCGACCACCGTTCGCCTCGCCGATGGCACCGGCCGCATAGCCGATGCCGACGCCGACCGCATGAAGCAGCGCGGTCGCGATCGCGAAGCCGGCGCCGTAGGCCAGGGCAGCCGCCGAGCCGATTTCACCGCCGTGGGCGTAGCCGTGAAACAGGGCGAAAATGCCGACGACACCGGCACCCAGGGCCACGGGAAGGCGCACGGCAAGCGCGACCAGAAGGCCGAGGGCGACGACCGATGCCAGGATCGCGGGCTCGACGAAGGGCAGCGACACGCCCGAAAGCGCCAGGCCGAAGCCGACCAGCATCAGGGCGACGAAGCTCGCCGGCACGGCCAGAACCGCGCGTCCGCCGATCTGCCAGGCCCACAGGCCGACGGCGACCATCGCGAGAATGTGGTCGGCACCGAAGAGCGGGTGGCTGAAACCGGCGGCGAAGGAGCCGTGCTCGCCCGGCGCGAGGTGGGCCAGGGCCGGCGTGGTGCCGGCGACGGTCACCAGTGCGGCGGCCGCGAGCGAAAGAGGTGCGAAGGTCTTCTTCATCTGGTCGATCCCTTGTTGTGTCGATCTGGCGCCCCGGTTTGGGTCACGCAGGCGCAGTTGAATGCGATCGGGCGGTTGCCGCAAGTTCTTTGTCCCCGTGTGCGCGGCCTGTCCACCAGTCGTCGAGGCCTTGCGCGCCGGAAACCGTCGAAAACGATGGTAGGACCCGCGCCGAAGTCCTGACAAGGTCGAAAAACCATGCAGACGCGCGCTCTCGCGCACAAATCGTCGGCGGTCGCTTTCCGGCGATGTCTTCCGGGCAAAACGGGAACGGCCGGCGCGGAAGGACCCGCGCCGGCCGTTTTTCAGTGTCCTGTCCCCGGACGGCTCCGTCCGGGGACCTGGCTCAGCGGGCTTCCGACTGGAGGCCGCGGAAGATCGCGACGCACATCAGAAGCAGCACCAGCGTGAAGGGCAGGCCGGTCGAGATCACCATCGCCTGAAGCGAGGTGAGACCGCCGCCGATCAGCAGCACGATGGCGACGAGGCCCTCGAAGGTGCACCAGAACACGCGCTGCGGGACCGGTGCGTCGACCTTGCCGCCGGCGGTGATGGTGTCGATCACCAGCGAACCGGAGTCCGACGAGGTGACGAAGAACACGATCACCAGGATGATGCCGAGCGTCGAGGTGATCGAGGCGAGCGGCAGGCCTTCGAGCATCGCGAAGAGCGACAGTTCCGGATGGTAGCTGTCGATCACGTTGGCCTTCACCGCGCTCGCGGTGTCGGTCAGGACCTGGTCGATCGCCACGCCGCCGAAGACGGCCATCCACAGCACGCACACCAGCGACGGAATGATCAGCACGCAGGTGATGAACTCGCGCACCGTGCGGCCGCGG
>MDTG01444038.1_pt1 | contig 41098 bp, 43 predicted proteins | sample 811421 | NCBI WGS metagenome assembly MDTG01 (sample SAMN05326645, study PRJNA326480) | marine metagenome | isolation source: seawater | place: Pacific Ocean: South East | collected 2011 | reverse complement strand
CTACTAATTCAGAAATTCCTTTTTTTTTATGTAATCTAGAAAAAAATAATGCTTTTTTCTTTTTTCCTTGGAAGATCTTTTTTTTTTGGATGGCTATTTTATTTGTTCCATGTGGAATCTTTATTATATTTTTATTAGAACAAATTGTTTTTAAACTTTCTTTTTCACTTTCTGATGTAACGTGTATTGCATTTACTCTATTAAGAATAAATTTTTGATATAAATTGAGACTAATTTTTTTTTTTATTTTTTTTTGGGTCAAAGACCATTTTTCATATATACCCATTGGAGTGATAATCGTTTTTTTTTTTAAAAGGAAAGATAAAATTAAAACTTTTAAATGAAAAAAACTCCATCCTCCAAAATAATGAATAATATCAAAACTTTTAATAAGAAAAAAAAGATCTAATTTTTTTTTAAATTTTCCATTACTTTTTATGACTATCCGACTTTTAAACTTTGAGTTTTCAGACAAAATCTTATTTGTATCTGTAATAGCTTTAAAAGATCCTCCTAGTTCAGGATACAAATTGTCAGTAACAATTAAAACTTTCATATTTCAATATATATTCAATTTTTTTTTATTGTATATTAACTTATAAATACTCTATTCAAGATAAGTTATGAATAATAAAACCAAAATACTAGCAATTAGCCATTCTTTTCTAAAAAAAATAAATACACAAATGTATCTAGTTCTTAAAAATAAATACAATTTTGATATTAAACTAATGTGTCCCAAATTTCATACTGATTTAAATAAAAAAATATACCCAGATTATGAGTCTAGAGAAATTGATATCGATATTATTTTTAACAAAACAATATTTAATCACTTAAGGTGTAAAATTTATAAAGATTTAGTAGCCAAAATTAAAAAAGAAAAGTTTAATTATATTTTTTTAGATATGGATATTATATCTTTGCAATCTTTGATATTGATTATTTTTTCTTATTTCTTCAATTATAAAATTTGTTATTTCTCAAATGAAAATAACATTATTGAAGAAAAAAATTGGTTAAAAAAAAAATTTAAAATTTTTTTAATCAGAACTTTTAAATTTTTTTTTAAATCAAAAATTTCAAAAATATTTTGTTATACTCACCAAATTAAAAAAAATTTAGATTCTTGTGGCCTTAAAGAAAAAACAATAATTATTCCTCTGGGTTTTGATAACAAAAAATTCAATAGGATTTCTAGATCGAAAAATAATCAACAACTCATAATTTCATATTTTGGTAGAATTGAACCTAAGAAAGGTGTTCATACATTATTAAAAGCTTTGAGTTTATTAAATTTTGACGATTGGATTTTTACTTTAGATTTATTTGATATAAGTAGTTTAGATTATTACAAGTTAATAAAACCAGATTTATACAAGCTTTATAAAAAAAATAAATTAAAGCTAATAAAATGTAATCACAATAATATCAATATATTCATGAAACAATCAGATCTTACTATTGTACCATCAGAGTGGAATGAGCAATATGGTAGGGTAATTCAGGAGGCAGCTGCTTGTGGATCTATTGTCATTGGATCCAGAATTGGAGCTATTCCTGAAATTATTATTAACGAAGAGTTTTTATTTGAGTCAAAAAATATCTTATTATTAAAAAAAAAAATTGAACATATTTATTTTAATTTTGACAGTGTAAGAGAAAAATTTAATAAAATTGAGTCCACAATTAATTTAAACAGGTCTATAGATAGTCAAGCTAAATTAATTAATGAGATTTTTTTCAGATATTAATTTATCCTGCAAAAGTTTTTGGTAAATATCTAACATCTTTTCTCCATAATTTTCCCATGATAATTGATTGTTAGCTTTTATATGTGCATTTTTGCTCATTTCTTGAAGTTTTTCTCTGTCTTTATATAAAATTTTTATTTTATCCATTAAGATTTCAGAATTTCTAATTGGTATTACATAACCATTAATACCATCATCTATAATTTCAGAACCACCTGTGTTCGTAGTACAAATTACTGGCAAACCACACGCCATTGCTTGGGCTTGAACCATAGCCAAACCCTCCTCTATTGAGCATAAAATAAACAAATCGGAGTCATTATAAAAAAATTTAAGTTTTTCTTGATTTTGTTTCTTAATAAATTTTATATTTTTCATATTTGAATATTTTTTTTTTATCTGTTTAAAATCATCACTGATATCACCTATGAAAATCAATTCAGAGTTTGGTAATCTTAAATTATCAAATGCTTCTAATAGATAATGGGATCCTTTTCTAACTGAAATAGATCCTGTGCTAATTATTCTAAATTTGCCATCTTTTTTTTTTTCACTTTTAGTCAAAGAAAATTCTTGTAAATCAACTCCATAGGGTACCTTTATAATTTTGTCCTCTTTAATTCCATATTTTACAAAACTTTCTTTAACATATTCACTTGGTACACTAATAAAATCAGCTAAATCATATTCTTCCAACTCTTTGCTAATCATTTTTTCACTCGGTACATTAGGTGTAATTCCCAAGTTACTATATTCTTCAATCAATATTTTTTTTTGGTACTGAATATGTGATGAGCCACGCTCTAAAATTTTTATACAGTCAAATTTTTTAGCCTCAATAAAACATTTTTTACTAAATCCAGACCAGCCAACTAGAATATCTGTATCTTCATAGTTTATATTATTTGATGCTATAAAATCAAAATATTCACATAAAGAATAACTATAATCAAAAATTGAGTCTATAAAACTAAATTTATTTAAAAATTTTATTAAGATTTCTTTTGATAAAATACTGTGAATTTTTTCTTTACTTATACCATACTTCTTTAGTTTATATTTTGGGTATGAAGTGACTATTCGTTTTAAACTTTTTTTTTTATTAATTTGTTCTGCTAAATTAAATGCATGAAATTTTCCACCAACTATTATTGATACTTTCATAATTTTAGTTTGTAATCTTATTATTTAATATGTCGTAATAACAATCTAAATGTTTTTTTAAGATTATATTTTTATTAAATCTCTTTGTATTTTTAAAACCATTATTTATTAATTTGTCTCTAAATGATTTATTTCTTATAACTTTTATAACACCATTTCTTATACTTTTTGTGTTTCGTGGGTTCACATAAAGTGCTCCATTTCCTCCAACATCGTTCATTGGTTCTAAATTACTTGTTATCACTGGCCGACCAACAGTTTGGGCTTCTAAAATAGGCATTCCAAAACCCTCATAAAGCGATGGAAATAATAATAAATCACTATTTACATATTTTTTGAAAACTTCATTATTTCCAAGAGCTACATAATTTTTATAATTTATTTTATATTTCTTTAAAATAATTAAATATTCTTTATCTAAATTACCAATTACTATTAATTCACAATTAATACCAATTAAAGAAATAAGAATATTTTTAATATTTTTATTTTTTCTCGTTCCAATAATTAATATTTTTGGTTTTTGTTTATTAAATTTTTTTAATTTTTTCTTAAAGTTATTATGTATACAGACACCACTTACGACTATTTTTTTTTTTATTTATATTTGTATATTTTAAAATCTCCTTTTTTGTTTTTTGGGAATTTGCAATAAGGTAAGAGCTTTTTTTTGACGGAACTGCTACCCAAAATAAATAATAAATTAATCTCTTTACTCCTATCAATCTATTTAAAGAATAATGATCATGAATTGTATTTATTGTTTTTTTTTTACTCAAAAATAATGAAATAAAGTTTACGTCTCCAGTGATATGATTTACATCTCCTTGATTGAAAAAAGCCCATATAATATTTAAAAATCTGGTTAATAGACCTTTACTTTTAAAGGGGCAGATCTTAATTTTAAATTCAAAATCTTTATTTCTGAATTTTTTTATCATTTCCAAATAAAAGTTTTCAATACTAAAATTTATGTCATAAATCGGCTTCCTAAAAAATAGATGAATTTTTTTTTTTGACATTTTTAAATATTTAAAACTATTTATTTCTTATTTGATTAATTAAAAAACTAAAAATGTAGATTGAAAATATAATGACAGAAAAAAATAATAATTGTTGAATTATAATACCTAATGTTAGCGATAAATTATTTTCCAAGAAAAAAAAATTAATCATAATTGTTGAAGCCATAGAGAGTAATACTGGCTGTTCAAAGTTAAAACTTAAAAAAATTAAAAGTATTTTAATTATTAAGCCTAAAAAAAACATTCCAAAAATAATACCTTTTACTCCAAAATTTGCATAAAATTCACTTAAAATTGGAAAATTCCAAGAAGTAATAAAGTCATCGTGTGACAATATTTTATACCTTTTACCCCAAAAATTTCCCCATTCTTCTTTTGGCTTATCTTTATATAAAAATCTTGGAACAAATTTAAATAATAAATTTTTATAACTTTTTCCCTCATAGAAATCTACGTTGCTAGGTGTCTGTGTTATAGCTATTTGTAAAGTTGTGTTAGCATGAAATAGTCTTCTTTTTTGACCAATAACATTAATACCATTTAAAATTCCATCTACACCTTTGGTCATATAAACATCAGCAGATTTTTTTACCCTATTTAATATGTCGCTATTTTTGGTTTTTGTATCTAATTTATTTTCACTACTTTTAATATCTTGTTTAGTTTCAAAGGACCATGTAGCTATCCTGACATCATACTTTAACGAGTGAACAACATATATAAATAAAAAAATTAACAATATGTTAACTAGGTTTATTTCTTGTTTTTTATAAAAATTTAACAATAACAATACTGAAATCATTATAAATGGAAATACAGTAGCACCAAAAGATACTTCAATAATAAATAAAAAAATTAATATAATAATTAAACATAAAAGAAAAAAAAATTTTTTTGATAATAGATATTTTATTTGAAGATATGACAAAATAAATATGATAATAGGCTGTTTTAATTGACTTAAAATATTTAATTTAATGATACCAAGTTCATAATTTAAATAATACAAGGGAATAAAAAGTAAAAATGCTGTTATCAAGTATATCTCGTACTTATGAATTTGATTAAAATTAAATGAAATTTTTTTTAAGTTTACAAAATTTAAAATAAAATATCCTAATGAGAAAAAAATTAAACTAAGAGAAAATATTTTGATTAAAAGAACTATATCAGGATAAATAAAATATTTATTATTCACCCATATTGGTGCTAATTCTTGGTTAAAATAAAAATACATTGAAAAAGTCACTAAATGATAAAAGAATATTAAAGGATATATTGGAATATAATTTTTTTCTTTCTGTAGAAAAAAATATACATAAAATAAAAAATAGTGAATAAAAAATAAATATATTAATGAAGTAAATAAACTTAAGTTAATTTTACTTTGTATGAAAAGTTTTAAAAAATAAACTAGCGAAATTAGAAAAATTATTTTTAAAAAATATCTAATTTTTCTATTATCGAGAACTATAAAGTTTTTCATATTTATTAATATATTTTATAAGACTTTTTGTTCTTTGTTCATAGCTATGTTTTACTGATAATGAATAACCCTTCTGTCTAATTTTTTTTGATTTATTTTTATTTTTAAATATGTAAATAATTTTTTTATTAAGATCTTTTATGCTATCAAACATAAATGAGGCATTGTTTTCAGGAAAAAACTTATTTTGTTCTTTGCTCCTAGTTGTAAGCATTAGGCCACCCATTGAAGGAATTTCAAATGTTTTCATATTATGAGAAGTATAATTTTGTTTTCTCAAAATATTTAGAGATATCTCAGATTTCGCAACTACATCAATTAATTCTTTATTTTTGATGTATTTATTAACTGTATGATTTTTAAATTTGGGCCAATCATTACCGTATATATCAACTTTAAAATTAATTTTTTTTAAAATTTCATATCTGTTCTTATCATATGCTCCAACAAACGAAATTTTTTTACTAACTATTTTTTTTTTTTTAAGATGATGATTATTTTTAGAATATCCAAATGGTAAATAGAAAAATTTAGTTTTCTTAAATTTTTTTTCTAATTTTTTTTTTAGTTCTTCTGACCATATGCAAAAAATATCATAGTTCTTAATATTCGAAATAATATTTTTTGATGTTGTTGCAGACGATTTAAAGTTGAAAGGATTGTCTGTGTAAATATTAATTAGAATAATTTTTTCCTTTTTAATAAGTTCATAAATATTTTTACTAAGTTCAATTCCTTTAAAAACTATTAATATTTTAATATTATTTTTTTGTATAAATTTTTTAAATTTTAGACCTTGAAATATATTAAATATTTTAAATAAAAATTTATTATTGATTTTCTGCAAAAAGCAAAAAATATAAAATAAAAAATTGTTATGAAGAAATATTATATTTTTATAATTTAATTTTTTAAGTGCTTCTATATAAAAGTTTTCCAGATTATTTTCATAATTTAATCCAAAAATACCTACTTGGGTTTTTTTATTCATTTTAAAATTATCAAACTTAAGCTAATCCACCATCTATACAATTTTTACACTGTGGTATATCTTGATACTCACCATTAAGATGTTTTTGTCTTAAATGCTTCATCTTACTGCTATTCCACGCCTCAAGTAAATCTTCTGCCTTTTCAATTTTCTGTAAAGCTAATTCCTCTCCCCAAAATGTACAACATGGGAGAACTTGTTTTTCATTATTAATTACAAGTTGTTTGAATGGAAATGAACACTTAAAATTTTTTTTCTTAATTGTCTTATTGCTTATTATTTTTTTTACCACTTTTGTTGGCTTAACAAACTCTTGAATACCAATCATATCAACTTTATCCTCCCATGTTTTAATGAATTTCTCGAGCTCAAACTCATTAAATTCGGTTTTCACAAAGTTTACTCTTACTAAAGGTGTGGTTTTATTTAATTCATTTTTAATTTTCAAAAAATTATTTATATTTTCGATTATTTTTTTTAAATTTCCACCTGGTCTAACCTTGTCATATGTTTCTTGCGTAACAGCATCAATTGAAATTTGAATTCTAGTTAATCCTGAATTTATTAATTTTTTAGATATTTCATCTTTTAACAAAATCCCATTAGTGCTAAAATAAATATCGAGTATTCCCTTTTTTTTTGCGTAATCAATAAATTTTATAAAATCATTTCTTATAAGTGGCTCATTAATATAGTTTAACTTAATTGCTTTGGTTCCTTTTTTTACTGAATAATCTATTAATTCTTTAAAAAATTCAAAATCAAACCAAGTATTTTTGCCCTTACCTTTTGGTGACTCTGCAGATATTGGACACATAGGACATTTTAAGTTGCATGATGCATTCAACTCAAAGTCTAACTGTATTGGAAAATCTAATAAATTAAGATTAGATGCTAAATCATAATTGCGCCTATATTCTTCCCAATTTTTTTTTTCAATAACACTAGATAATTTTTTGATTTCATTTTTACCTAATATTCCTGTTAGTTCAGTTGAGTTTAATATTATTTTATCTTCCATATACTTTTGTTATCTTTATATATTTTCTCTAATTGGTTTTTTTCACTAAGATTATCCATACATTTCCAATATTTATTGTGTTTATAAGCTATCAGTTGATTATTTTTGGATAATTTAGTTAATGGCTCTCTTTCAAATATCGTACTATAATTATCAATACAATCAAAAATCTTTTTATTTAATACAAAAAAACCTCCATTAATCCAACCTTTGTTTATTTTAGGCTTTTCAACAAATGATTTTACAAAAGATTTTCTGTCTATTTCTAATTCACCGAATTTAACAGGTGGCCTTACTGCAGTTACAGTTGCAATTTTTTTATTTTTTTTATGAAAATTAAGTAGCTTTTTAATATTAATATTTCCAACACCATCTCCGTAAGTCATAAAAAAATACTTTTCATTTTTAAGATATTTTTTCAATTTTAAAATTCTTCCACCAGTCATAGTATTTTTACCTGTAAAAATTATTTTAATTTTTTTATATTTTAATGAATTTTTGTAATGTTTTTTAATAACTTCTATTTTATATCCTCCGGCAATTATAAAATCATCGTAACCATAATTTATGAATAAATCCATGATATGACTCAACATTGGAATATTACCAATAGTGATCATCGGTTTAGGAATTTTCTGAGTATATTGTGAGATTCTTGAACCTAATCCACCAGCTAAAATTACAACTTTCATAAATTTAAATATTTCTAATTGAGTCTTTGCACATATGTATTAACGAATAAAGAGGCTTCCATTTTAATTTTTTTTTAATTTTTGATGAAGAACAATATATTTTTTCCAGATCTCCTTTTCTTCTTTTTGTAAATTTAATCTGAACCTTTTTATTTAATACTTTTTCGAAAGTTTTAATTACATTTAATACTGAATATCCATTACCAGTACCTACATTAAAAATCTGATTTTTATGTTTTGAAAATTTTCTTAAAGATAAAACATGTGCAGAAATTAAATCATTTATATGTATATAGTCTCTTATTGCCGTTTTGTCTTTTGTTCTATAATTTTTTCCATAAATTAAAAAAGGTTTTTTATTTTTAAGTTTTTTTAATAAATTAGGTACCAGATTATCATCTGAAAAATCATCATTTAATAATCCAGTATCATGATAACCTATAGGGTTAAAATATCTCAATATTACATAACTAAAATTATTATTGAATTTAGAATGATCAATAATTAATTTCTCTGATATTAGTTTTGAGGTGCCGTAAGGATTTATAGTTTCTAAATTTCCATTTTCTTTTATTGGATTTTTATTTTTTGCACCATATACCGTCGCACTTGAGCTAAAAAGAATTTGATTAACATTACTCTGATGCATTGCTTGAAGAAGGTTTAAAGTAGAAAATGAATTATTTTTATAATAGCTATATGATTTCTTAAACGATTCTTTTACAGATTTTAAACCAGCTAAATGAAATACAAAATTGATTTTATTCTGTTTTAAAATCTTAGAAATTTTTACTACATTTGAGAGGTCATTTTTGATAAATCGAATTTTCTTTTTTGAAATTTTTTCTATATATTTTTTAGTTATTAATCTCGAATTTGATAAATTATCTAAGACAACAATATTATTGTATTGTTTTAAAAGCTCCACACATAAATGTGAACCAATATATCCAAGACCACCTGTAATTAATAAATTCATTAATATAAACTAATTTAAACTTTTAAATATTAATACCTAAATTTCCATTAATAAATTAATTTGAACAATCTAAAAAGTAGATAATTGTATATGAGGCTAATTTAAGAAAAATTTAATAGCTTTTTTAACAAAAATTTTGGGATTATAGAGACCGAGTTTTAATATTTTAAAAATTATCCAAGGCCACAGATGATTTTTTCCCTGAAAATGATTATTAAAAACATAATCATCATTTTGAATTAATGGAATAAATTTTTTAGGTTTTTTTAATTGAGTTTTAAAATTTAAAGAATGACTTTTTAAATGTTTTGTTTCTTCTTTTAACGAGTTAGTTGCATAAATATCAAAACCTATATTTTTAATTAAATTTTTTTTTGGAATTATTGTTATCCCCTTATACAACCACATACTATATGTCCATACATATGCCCAACTATCAATTTTTTCTTTTTTCACCTTATTTATAATTTTTTCCCAATATCTTCTTTCAATCTTATTTTTGTGCAATAATTTCCACTGTTTTGAGTTTTTTAATTTATTCCAATTGAGTAATTTATTGTCGTATTTTTTCCATGCTCTTTTCCATGAGGCCCATCCCCAACAATGGTTATATTTTGAATAAAAATAATCATATTTTACTTTTTTATTATAAAAGTTAGAGCCAGAAATTGAAAAAATTTTTTTATTATCTTTATAAATCTTATTTATTTTATTACAAAACTGAAAAAAAGATATATTAGGCAAACAGTCATCCTCAAGAATTATTCCAAACTGATTATATTTAAAAAACCAATCAATCCCTTTTCTTACAGAGTCTCTACAACCTAAATTTTTTACATTATATTTTTTTTTAATAGAACACTTCCAATTAATATTTTCAACTTCATCCTTAACAAGTTGTGAAAGCTTTTTATCACTTAAATTTTTTTTTGGCCCATCTAAAGAAATATAAATTTTTTTCGGTTTTATCTTTTTTAAACTGTTTAATAATTTTTTGATGTGGTTTGGTCTGTTGTACCCAAGAACCAAAACTGGAATATTTTGAAAATTATTTTTCATTAAATATTGATTTTTTATTTAAACTTTTATTAATGATTTATCTTTTAATTCATAAATTTCTTGACAAATTTCAAGTGTTGAAATCCGATGAGAAATTAAAATTATTGTTTTTTTATCCTTTAAATTTTCAATTGATTTCATGATTAAATTTTCAGTGTTTTGGTCAACAGAACTGGTTGGTTCGTCCAGAATAAGTATTTCAGAATTTCTATATAAAGCTCTCGCAATTCCTATTCTCTGTATTTGTCCTCCAGATAATCTGACTCCTCTTTCACCCACATAGGTTTCATATTTATTAGTAAAATTATTAACAAACTCACTACACTCTGAAAGTAACAAAACTTGTTCTAATAATTCTCTATTAATCTGATTTTTGTTTACACCCAATGCTATGTTTTCAGCAATTGTGCTATCAATAAGTGTAGTTTTTTGATCTATATAAGAAATTTTTTTTTGCCATCCTTGAATAGAGTTTTTTAACTCAAATCCATCGACTGTAATTTTGCCTATATCTGGAACTAACAATCCTGATAAAAGGTCCACAAAAGTACTTTTGCCAGAACCTGTTTTACCTTTTATACCAATTATAGAGTTTTTTTTAATATTTAAATTTAAATTCTCAATTATATTTTTGTTATCTTCATATCCGAAACTTACATTTTTGAATTCAATATTTTGTTTAAAGACTACTTTATGTTGATTATAATTATCAATATTTGAATTTGCGGTGATAATATTTAAAACATCAATTATACTTGTTTTTTGTCCAATCATAAATGAAATGTTATAAAAAACTAATTGGATTAAAGGCAAAATTCTAGACGATCCAAAAACAATAGTTCCAATTAAAGTTACAATATATTTTTCATCATAAATATTTTTTGAAATCAGTTGATAACTTATTATTGCGATAATCACAATTGCACCACCCTCTATAAAAATTCTTGGAGAATTTCCAATAATATCTAATTTCTCCTTTCCACTTCTCACAAATATCTCTTTTTCATGAAATAATTTTCTAAAATAATTTGAAAGATTGTCTAATTTTACTTGTCTAAATATTGAAATAGATTCTTGAACAACTTTTACTCTTTCTTTTAAACTCTTGGCAACACTTTTATCTATTATATATAATCTATTTTTTACCAATTTATAAATAACAAGATATAAAAATGAAAACGTAGCTGCTAAAATAATAGTTAATATTGGGTCCATTAATAAGAATAGAGTCATTACTGCTATAATGACTAATAATGATGATAACGTTTGGAGCGCTCTATAAATAAAACCAACTAAAATTTCAACTTTTACCTCTAACGCAGAAATATACTCGCTTGAGTTCTTTTTACTATAGCTTATGTAGGTTTGATTTATAATATTTTTATAAACAATTGATGCTATTCTTAATCCAAATATTTTAGTTGTTTTTACAATTCCTTTCAAAACCAAAAATTTAATAAAGGTTGAAATTATTATAACGATAACAAATAAAGTTGTAATATATACAAATGGATTTTTTAAAAAAACTTCCTCTGAAAAAATCAGATATTTATATTTATAATTTTCATAAACAATTTCGGGATCCATCATTAAATTTAAGAATGGTATTAATGAAGAAATTGTAATTAATTCTATCAATGCTGAAACTAAAAAAATACTAAATACTAACCAAAATAAAAATTTATCCTTAAAGTTCAATAAGCTATTAATTTTTGATATAATTTGTCTAAAATTCATTAGTGCTTAATTGAAATCAAATTTTCGCCTTTTATTATGATATCTCTTTTGTTTTTATTCATTGAGGCTGTAATAGTTTTAAAAAAATTCTGAGATGTTGATTGGCCTGGTAACATCCAATCATGAAGTTCAATTATTATAATTTCAAATTGATCTACCCATTCTGTGTTACTTTCAAATAACTTTTTTTCATACCCCTCTATATCAATTTTTATAATAAAGGGTTCAAAATTACTGTTTTTTTTATCTTGAATTATATCATTAACTTTTAAAGATTTTGAAGAATTAATTTCCGTAATTTCAACTATATTTTTTCCTCTATTGTCTTTAAAGTTTTTTAAATCATTTCTAACTTCAAAACTTTTTATATCATTAGATATTGCGCTATTAATTAGTTCTGCTCTATTTCGATCTTTTATGTTTTTAACTAGCATTTTAAAATTTTCTTTATCTGGTTCTATTGAAACTACTTTAGAATTTTTATAATTTTCTAAGAAATAATTAGTGCTACATCCTATATTGGAACCACAATCAATTATTAAAATATTTTTTTTATCAAATTGACTCAATTTTTCATCAATAAATTTCATATTTTTAACTTCGTAAGATTGATAAAAATATATTTCAAGTACAGTTATATAATCGTAATTATTTCTAATATTATAAGTTAAAAAACATTTTTTCTCCTTATCAAAAATAATCACTTGGTTAATTTTAATTAAAGTTAAATTTGGATTTAAAATTATATATCTGTGTTTACTTCTAAAAATAGATATTAATAGAAATAAAATGTAACGTAAAAAATTTCTCATTTAAGTTTTTTAATTGTAATATAAAATTGATTATATGCATTTCTTTGTATACAAAAACTAAATTATGAGAAAAATTATTTCATTTGATACGTTTAATAAAAAAAAACTTAAATGGTCATCATCACTGAACAACGATTTAAAGGTAAAAAGATTATCGAAAGCTCTATATGTTGCAGCTGATAAACATAATTTTTGCTATTTACATAGTTGGTTGGGTGAGCCAATGCTTCAAACACCAGATGATATAATTACAATTCAAGAGATAATGTTTAAAACTAAACCAGATGTAGTAATAGAAGTTGGTGTTGCTTGGGCGGGAACCTTACTTCTGTATGAAACTTTGGCAGAATTTACAAAAACAAAAAAAATTATAGGTATAGATATATTTATACCTAAAGACCTAAAAAAAAGAATTTTTTCAAAAAAAAAAACTAATAAGATCAAACTTATTTCGGGCAACTCTACTTCTGAGGCAATATTTAAAAGATTAAAAAAAATTTGTGGAAGTTATAATAATATACTAATTCACTTAGATAGTAACCACACAAAAGAGCATGTATTAAAAGAAATTGAACTTTATTCAAAACTAATTAAAAAAAATAATTATTTAATCGTAGGTGATACTATAATTGAACACATCCCAAAACAAAAGCATAGAAAAAGAGAATGGGGTAAAGGAAATAATCCAGCGAATGCAATTACTGAATTTTTAAAAAAAAATAAAAATTTTAAAATTGATAAAAAAATTAATTTTAAACAATTGCTTACAAACAATCCAAATGGTTATTTAAAACGGATTAGGTAATTAAAAATTATTTATAGTATTTATAATTTTATTAACTTCTTTTTTTTTTAAAAGTGGATAATTTGGTATAGATACAATTTCATTAGAAATTTTATCAGTAACTGGAAGCTTTGTTTTGTGATATTTCCTAAATGGTTTTTGTCTATGGTTTGGCAGAGGATAATGAATTCCTGAAAAAATTTTATTCATTTTTAAATATTTTAAAAATTGTTCCCTTTTTTTATTTTTAATTCTTAATACAAATAAATGAAAAACATGTTTTTTATTATTGGTAACTTTTGGTAGTATTAATTTTTCAGACTTTATTTTTTTTAAAAATTTATTTGCAATAGCTATTCTCTTATTATTAAATTTATTTAGATAAGCCAGCTTGACATTTAAAATTCCTGCATGAATTTCATCCAATCTTTTATTTGATCCATCTCTTATGCTGAGATTTTTTTTTATCCAACCATACTCTCTTAATAATTTAATTTTTTTATACATCTTAACATTGTTTGTGCAAATTATTCCTGCATCACCAAAAGTTGATAAATTTTTTGTTGGATAAAAACTAAAACATGAAAAATCTCCAAAAGTTCCAACTTTTTTTTTATTATATTCAGCACCATGTGCTTGAGCGCAATCTTCAATTAACGTAATTTTCCATTTTTTGGTAATTTTTTTGATTTTTAAAATATCAACTGGATTTCCATAAATATGAACTGCAATGATAGCTTTTGTTTTTTTAGTAATTTTATTTTCTATTTTTTGACTATTAATTGTAAAATCATCTTCTTTAATATCAATAAACACTGGCGTTGCACCCACGTCCACAATGGCAGCTATTGTAGCAAAAGCTGTATGTGAGGTTGTTATAATTTCGTCTCCTTTTTTAATATCGATTGCTTTCAAAGCCATAATAATTGCATCAGTACCATTTGAAACCCCAACACAATAATTTATTCCCAAATATTTTGAAAAATTTTTTTCAAAATTTTTTACTTGCTTTCCAAGTATATAAGAATTGCTATTAAGCACTGATTTAATTTTCGCGTCAATTTTTTTTTTTAAGAAAAGATATTCTGATTTTGGATTTGCAAAAAAAATCATTTAAATAAAATTTTGTCTTACATTTTTTGGAAAATGTTTTTTATCAATATGACACAGCCATTTAATACTATTTTTTTTCTCTTTTTTAAAAATTTCATTATAATGGTTCCATGCAAACAAAAAACAATATTTTGGTTTTATGTTTTTAAAATTTTTATAATCAATTATTTTAATTTTTTTTGCTGGAAAATATTTATTAATCTTAGTTGGAGTATTATCAAAAATCCCTGAAATTAATTCATCTTTAATATTACAAAAATGAAGAATTGTGGTGCTTTTTGATGTGGCTCCATATCCATAAATATCTGAGTTTATTTTTTTAATTTTATCAATTATTTTTAAAATTCTTTTTTTTGAATTAACACAATTTCGAGCAAATTTTTTAATCGTTTTAATTTTTGTTATTTGAATTTTTTTTTCATAGTCTAAAATTTTTTTGAGTTTACTACTTATCACATCAGAATTTGTTTTTTTAACATAATATCTCATTGAACCTCCATGAGTAGGAATTCTCTCAGCATTTACAAGTTTTAAATTAAATTTTTCTAAAATTGATTTAATAGAATTTGCAGAAAACATATAAAAATGTTCATCATAAATTTGATCATATGATGTTTTTTCAAGCATAGATCCAAGATAAGGTTCTTCAAATATAAAATAGCCATCTTGTTTTAAGGACAATTCTATACATTTAAATAAGGATAAAATATTAGGTATATGGCATATTACATTCGCAGCAAAAATAATTTTTATATTATCATTTAATTTTTTTTTACTTACTAATTCTTTTGTAAAAAAAGAATTAATAATTTTTAAATTTTTTGACTTGGCAATTTTGTAAACATTTTTTGAGGGTTCAATTCCAAGATGATCATAATCTTTAAAATTCTGTAAAAAAATACCATCATTACATCCTATTTCCATTATTTTAGATTTTTTGGTAATCTTTTTTTTTATATTTTCTGCTACATTTTTAAAATGATCTTTCATGGCACTTGAGGTTGATGATAAAAACGCATAGTTTTTATTAAACAGCTTTTTAGGCTTTGGGGCATTAACAAGTTGGAATAACCCATTGCGTTCATTAAAAGCTATTTTCATTTCATATAAATTTTTCTTATCAAGTTTTTTAGAAAAATTATTAGCTATTGGCATTTTTCCAAAATTAAAAACGATCGGTATTTTTTTTCCTGTAACTTTACATTTTGTGAATTGAGCTTTTAAAGACATAATTTTTTAAGATAATCTCCATAATTATTATTATATTTTTTTGCAATCAACTTTAATTCTTTTTTTGATATCCATTTATTTAAAAAAGCAATTTCTTCGAGTGAACCAATCATGAAGTTTTGTCTTTTTTCAATTGCTCTTATGTAGTTAGAGCACTCATTTAAGTCATCAAATGAACCCATATCAAGCCAAGATATTCCTCTTCCAATTTTCTTAAACTTTGCTAATTTTTTTTTAATATAGATATTAAGTAAGTCTACAATTTCTAATTCACCTCTATCAGATTTAACCAAATTTTTTGAGTAATTTACTACATTTTTATCAAAAAAATACATTCCAGGAATTGCCAAATTTGTTTTTGGTTTTTTTGGTTTTTCTACAATATTTACAATTTTATTTTTTTTTGTTTCTAAGACAGCGTAGTTCTCTGGATATTGCACATCATAAGATAAAAAAAAGGCTCCTTTTTTTAAATTGATACCTTGTTTTAATGCTTGGTAAAAACCTTGACCATAAAAAAAATTATCTCCTAGCATTAAGCAAACACTTTGATTTTGTATGTATTTTTTTGATACTAAAAAAGCTTCGGGAATGCCATTTGCATTCTTTTGAATAACTATGCGAATTTTCATTCCCAAATATCTTCCATCAGAAAAAATTTTCTTATAAATTTTTTTACTCTCTGGGTCGCATATTAGAATTATCTCTCTAAATTTACATAACATAAGGACACTTAATGAATAATAAATCATTGGTTTATTATAAACGGGTATAAAATGTTTATTAATTCCTAGCGTTGTTGGTCTCATTCTTGTACCAGTTCCACCTGCTAATAAAATTGCTTTCATAATTATGATTTTATTTTTTTGTAAAAATTAATTGTATCTAATAAAGCATTATCAATGTTTGTCTCGGATTTCCATCCTAGTTTTTTTATTTTAGAACAATCAACTTTATACTCTAGATCGTGGCCAAGTCTATCAGTTACTCGATTTAATTTAATTTTTTTTTTTATCATAATTAAAATGATCTGCAAATATATTGATTATTTTTTTTGCTAATAATCTATTTTCAAATCTAATACCACTCCCAATTAAAAAATTTTCTTTTACTAAATTTTTGTTTATTATAAAATCTAGACTTGAAATAAAATCGTTCACAAATATCCATTCTCTTTTTTGTTTTCCATTTCCGTAAATTGGGATTTTCTTTCTTTTTAAAATATTATTAATTATTACTGGTATAAATTTTTCATTATCTTGATTTGGTCCAAAATTATTACAACAATTTACTATCGTGGATTTATAACCATAAGTATTGTTCCATGCTGATACTAAATGATCAGCTGAGGCTTTAGATGCTGAATAAGGTGATCTTGGATTATACCTCATGTTCTCATTAAAAGACTTACCATTAATAACGTGGCCAAAGACTTCATCTGTTGAGATATGTATTAAAAAAATTTTTTTGTTAATAGATCTTAGAATATTATATGTTCCTTGTATATTAGAACTAATAAATTTACCGGGCGACTGTATTGAATTATCAACATGAGATTCTGCAGCAAAATGAACAATAATTTTTGGTTTAAATTTTTTTATAACTTTATAAAGCTTTGAATAATCACAAATATCTAATTTATAAAATTTATAATTTTTGGATTTATTAATTTTTGCAGTATTCTCAAGTTTACCAGCATAAGTAAGTTTATCGATATTCAAAAATTTTGAATTTCTGTATTTTTGAACCATTATATTGAGAAAATTAGACCCAATAAAGCCACATCCTCCGGTAACAAGTATTTTGGTATTCATGGTTATTTATTAAATAAATATAATTTTATATAAGAAAATTAATTTAATGGTAATAATATTTTGATCTAAATTATAATGAATAGCAAAAACGTAGATTTTATAAAAAAAAGAATAGAAATAATAAAAAAATCAAAAAAAAAAATTTTTTTTAAAGGTTTAAAGTCTTATGACTATCAAACTTTTATCAGCAAACTAAAAAAATTAAATTTCGTAGTTAAAAGTATAGATCATCTGGCAAATGGCAATATTATAATCTTAAAAAATTCTGTAAATGTAAAATTTTTAGATAAAGCTAAAGAAAAATTAAATTTAATTTGTAAAACAAATAAACAAATTAGCCCTAAAATCAAAACCAATATTAAAAATGGATATTACATTTCAAAAAATTTATCTCGGAAAGGATATAGTGCAGTAGATGTATCGTTCTATTTTTTTTCTTGGAATAATGATAATACTGGCATTTATAATAAGATAATTAATATTTATAAACCACTTAAAATCTTAAACGGTCTAAAAAAAAATGAAATTACAAAAAACAAACCTATTGATGGTATTATAGAAAGATTGCATGTAATTAAATATCCTCTTAACTCTGGAAAAATTACTAGGCATTATGATCCAATCAATACAAGTATTTTTAACTTTGGTCTTTATGCTACAGAATTTGGAAAAGATTATGATCAAGGTGGTTTTTATGTACTTGATAAAAATAAAAAAAAAAAATTGATTGATAAAAAAATAAAAAAAACTGATATTGTTTTATTTTTTCCATCAATGATACATGGAGTAGAAAAAGTAAAAAACAATAGTTTAAAAGAATCTGATGGACGATGGTTTATCAATGTTAATCATGTACAATCACATGAAATGAAAAATAGAAATTACACAAAAAAATATTAAAATGAATATATGGAAAAAAACAAATATAAAAGAAATAAAAATAAGTAAGATTAATTCTGATCCATTTAACAATAATATTTGGAAAAAAAAAATATCGACCAAAATAAAATTAAATATTAAAAATTTAAAAAAAAGAAATTCAAAATACTTTTTAACAAGTTCACCTTTGCCACTAATAATCTTGGGCTTAAGTAAAAAAAAAATATCTATTGCTGACTATGGGTCTGGTGATCAAGAAGTTTTGTTCCAACTGATAAATAACAAAATAGACGATAAAAAAATCAAAATAGACAGTGTTGAAGTACCGGAAATAACAAAATTATTAAAAAGAAATATCAAGAAAAAAAAATACAAAAATATTGAAGTGAATTTTTTAGATAGTTTTAATCATAATAAAAAATATGACTTTGTTCACATATCAGACTCATTACAGTACAATCTTGATTGGAAAAATTTTTTAAAAAAAATTATAAAAAAAAAACCTAAATTTGTAATTTTAAACAACTTAACCTCAGGTAATTTTAAAACTTATATAACAGAACAAAAATTTTATGATAAGAAACTTCCATATATATTTTTTAATGAAAATGAAGTTATAAAATATTTTAAAAATTATAGAATTTGCAGGTATTTATTTTTGAATAGAATCAAAGATGAATATCAAAAATATCCGCAAAAAAATTTTAAAAAAAAAGAAAGACTTGGATATCCAAAAACATTAATTTTAATTAGAAATTAATTTATTGAGTTTCTATTTTATATTATACTAAACATATGAAATTATTTGATAACACTTTTAAAATTAATTTAAAAAACAATAAAGACAATAGAGGTTTTTTTATTGAAATTTTTAAATTAAACCAATTAGATTTTAACAGTAAACTTTGTCAGATAAGTCATTCATTTATAAAAAAAAATATAACAAAAGGTTGGCACTTTCATAAAAAACAAACACAATGGAATTATTTATTAAAAGGAAAAATAAAAGTTTTTTTAATTGATAAAAGAAGTAAATCAAAAACTTTAAATAAAATTAAGTCTTTTGTAATAGATGCAAAAAAAGATAAGGTTGTTTATTTATTTCCCCCAAATATTGGTCACGCCTATCAAACGATTGGTAAGGAAAACCACATGATTTATGGCACGTCTGGTGTATATAGCTTGAACGAAGAATACAAACTAGAATTCAATAAAAAATTGATAAAAATTTAAAAAATTAACAGATGAGTCAAAATGATATTTTTATAATTGGTCATAGTGGGTTTATTGGCAAAGCACTCTATGAGAAAGTCAATAAAAAAAATAAAATTTACTTAATATCTAAAAAAAAAATTTTTAATATTAAAAATGAATTTTGTTATGATGTTTTTACAGATTTTAGATGGTTTAAGCTTTTAAAAAATAATTGTACTATTTTTTTTTTAGCATTTAATAACAATCTTTATGAACTAGAAAAAAATAAATCTTACATAAAAAAAATAGAAAAATTTAGTAAAAATTTTAATAAATATATTGAACATAAAAAAATTTTTGTAAACTTTATATTTACAAGCACAGTAACAATTTACGGTAATACAAATAGAAGAAAATTGGTAAATGAAAAACTTAAAGATAACCCAAAAAGTAATTATGACAGAGCAAAACTCGCTCTAGAAAATATTTTTTTCAAATATGAAAAAAAAAATAATCTAAATTTCGTATCTTTAAGATTAAGTAATATTTATGGAGTAAATTTATTTAATTCTCAGGTTAATAGAGGATTTATGAATAAATTAATTATTAATATTTATAATAAAAAAAAGGTTATTATTTTTGGTAAAGGAAGCAATCTTAGAAATTATCTATATATAGATGATCTAATAAATGCATTGGTTCTATCCAAAAAAAAAATAAAAGATATTTCAGGAAAAATTCTTATTGTATGCAATAATAAGAGTATTTCATTCAATAATATTATTAAAATTATCTCAAAAACTTTGAATACAAGCACTGAAATTAAAAAAACTCCCTATCCAAATAATATTAATCAAATAGAAAAAAGATCTTTTAGAGGTAGTAATCTTTTATTAAAAAAATATATTGGCTGGAAACCTAAAATAAATATGAATTCTGGAATTAAGAAAATTATTAAAGCAGTAAAAATATATGAACATAATAATTAGTGGTGCATTTGGTCATATTGGCTCTTTTTTAATAAACAAATTTAAAAATGACAAAAAAATTAAAAATATTCTTCTAATTGATAACTTCTTAACTCAAAGATACTCATCATATTTAAAGTTAAACAAAAAAAAATTTGAGCTAGTTGATAAAGATGTAAGGGATGTAGACTTTAAAAAAATCAAAAAAAAATATGATATATTTATTCATCTTGCAGCAATAACAAATGCTGCAGAAAGTTTTCAAATAAGAAATAAATTAAAAAGAAATAATTTCGGTGCTACAAAAAAAATAGTAAATTATTGTAAGATAAAAAATATCAAATTAATTTTTCCATCTTCTACAAGTGTTTATGGTAAAAAATTTGAAATAATTAATTCTTCGAATAATATGAAAAATTTATTTGCTCAAAGTCCATATGCGGAGTCTAAAATTTTAGAAGAAAAATACATAAGAAAAAAATTAAAAAAATATACAATTTTAAGACTAGGAACAATTGTGGGAGTATCTGATGGCATAAGATTTCACACTGCTGTCAATAAATTCTGCTATCAAGCCTCCTTAAAAAAACCACTTACATTATGGAAAAAATTTTATAAAAAAAAGAGACCTTATTTAACTCTTAAAGATTGTTTTAAAACAATAAACTTAGTTATAAAAAAAAATATTTTTTTCGGAGAAACTTTAGATGTTGTTACAAACAACTATACAGTTGAAGACATTGTAAAAATGATTGAAAAAAAAATTCAAATAAAAAAAAAATTTGTTAATACAGAAATACTTAATCAAAATTCATATGAAGTAATAAGTGATAAATTAATTGAATTGGGTATTCATTTAAAAAGCAATATAAGTGATGAGATTAAAAAAACTTTAAAAATTTTATCATAATGGAATTAAAAAAAATTAACAAAATATCAGACAAAAATTGTTCCTTGTACTATTTTAATAGATTAAATTCTTTTGTAAAAAATTTAAAAAGAGTTTTTTTTTTAAAAGCTAAAAAAAACTGTTTTCGTGGTAATCATGCTCATAAAATATGCAATCAATTTTTTTTCTCTTTAGATGATAAAATAGAAATTTTTATTGATGATGGAAAAAATCAAAAAAAAATAATTTTAAAACCTAGCCATATTTTAAAAGTAAAACCGTTAAACTGGGTAAAAATAAAATTGAAAAAAAATCAATTAGTTGGCGTCTTTTGTGATAATGACTACTCAGAAAAAGAATATATTAGAAATTATGGTGAATTTCAAAAAAAAATTAAGAAGCAAAAAAAAAAATAAATTCAAAATAAATACATCTATTTTAATTTCTATTAAAAATCGACCGCTCTACACTATTAGAGCACTTCGATATTTAGAAAGTATTAATTGTAAATATCCAATTATAATAGGTGACGGCTCAGACAAAAATAAGATGCTATCTAAATTTTTTGATATAAAAAATTTAAAAAATCTCAAAATAAAATATTTTTATAATGGTTCAGATAAAAATTATTATTCATTTTTTAAAAAAAATTTAAAGATTCTAAAACTAGTTAAAACAAAATATTGTCTATTCATTCCAGATGATGATTTTTATAATCTTAAACTACTTGCTAAAATGGAAAATATTTTAGACCTTAATGAAGATATTTCTTGTATAAATGGTATAACAGAAAAATTTGTTATTTATGATAACAACTATAAAAAATCAAAGCTTCTTAAAATTGCTGGTCAGTCACATTGTATTGGTAAACAATATAAAAAATCTGAATTAAGTTCTTATAAAGATGTCATAAGTAGATTGAGAAAGGCTAAATCCACAAGAATTTTTGACTCATTTCACAGAACAAAAATCTAAAATTTATTTATAAATTTTGTGTAATTAACAAATTTAATAATTTTATATATTTATGTTTAGTTAAAGAATTTGTGACAAATTTTCTTGGTAAAACAACTTTAATAAATAAATTATTTTGTTTAAAACAAGCTAATACACAACATAATCATGGGATAATAACCAAAAATGAAAAAAAAGATAATTTAAAACATTTTAGAAATTTTAAAAAAATATTTATCATAAAATTGTATGAAGCATTATCAAAAAAAAATAAAATAAAAAGAATTGATAATTTTAAATATAAAGTTTTAAAAAGTTTTAATACAAGTATCGATGAAAATATACAGGACCATAAAAAACAATTAAATCATTTTGATAATGTTATTTGGATTTGTAAAAATTTCATTATTGGTCAAATTAAAAAAATCAATATTTTAAAATATTCATATTTTTTTTTTAAGAATCTTTTTTTTATCAAAGAATTTAATAATGGTTTCTATAAAATAATTCATGATTTTTTAATTGAATACGAAAAAAAATATTTTTAATGTTAATTTCTAATTATTAAATTCATAAATTTTTGGATAATTATTTTTGTACCATTTTATTGTTTTTTTAAGTCCTTGCTCAAAAGATAATATTTTTACATCTTTAATATGCTTATTCATATTTACAATCGAAGCTTTCATTCTAAATATTTCTGACTTACGCTCTTGTAATCCTCCAATAATTATTTTTGATTTAGAATTCGTTAACATTTTGAGTGTTTTAGCTAGATTTCTAATACTAATCTCTGTTCCATCAGAGATATTAATTATTTCACCTAATAAGGATTTTGTCTCCATTGCTTTTGTTAACAAATTCACTGTGTTCCCAACATAGTTAAATTCTCTAGTTTGAATACCATTTGTAATTTTCACATTTTCATTTCGCAAAAACTTTAAAATTAATTCAGGTATCACAGCTTTTACACTTTGAGACTCTCCAAAAACATTGAATGGTCGTAATATTTTAATTGGTTTTTTGAATTCTTGCATATGCATTTTAGCATATAATTCTCCGCTATATTTTCCTACTGAATATGGAGAAATTGGTGCAGGTTTAAGTTTTTCACTAAATAATTTATTATTATTCTGCTTTCCGTAAATTTCTGATGTAGAAATATAAATGAATTGTTTATAACTTTTTAGCCCTTCTAATAAATTGCTTGTAGCTATTACATTGCTTTCAAGTGACTCCGTAAAATTTTCAAAACTTCCCTTAACATCGTTGTACGCTGCCAAATGAAAAATCACATCTGGTTTAATTTTATTTATTTGATCTATAGAATTATAATTTCTTAAATCACATTCTATAACTTTTATTTTATTCCAAACTTTAGCTAGTCTTATATTTTCAAATACACTGTCATATTTAGTCGTAACACTAACATTGTGTCCCTTTGAAAGTAAGTATTTAACTAAATGTGAACCAAAAAAACCTGATCCACCGGTTACTAAAATATTTGATTTCATTTTTATTAAATATATTAATTGATTAATTATTACAAATATACTTATTTTACTAATTTAATTATTTCAAATGCTTCAGCTGCTTTTAAATTAATTGAGTTGCCCCTAAATTTAATTTGATTTTCAATGGATTTTATCGAAAGGAAATTGGGATAAGGTTTAAGCTCATCCTTATAAAATTTTTTCAATATCTTAAGTTTTGTTTTAAAAATTTTAGATATATCGACAAAGTAATTTGGATTAAATGCTTTATTTTTTTTTATCAACTTTTCAGTAGCCGAAGGGATTTCAAAAGAAAAAATCTTTTTCAAAAAAAGATTCTTTTTATTTGGTCTGCAAGCAATCAATGTAGCCTCAGCTGTAGCTCTATGGTCATGATGATTGTCATCAATACAGTGTGTAAAAATTGTATCTGGTTTAAATCTAATTATAATATCATGTAGTATTTTTGCCATCCTAGTAATATCTTGCCTGCTGATAGCTAATCCATTAAAATTTAAAAAATCAGGTTTTTCAATTTTAAGGTATTTACAAACTTTCTTAGCTATTTCTTGTCTTTCAGTATTATTTTTAATTTTTTTTTTATCAATTCTTTTATCATAGGTTTTACAGGTAAAAATTATTTTTATTTTACTAGAATTTTTAAATTTAAGTATAGTACCACCGCAACCTATAATCTCATCATCAGGATGGGATGCTATAATAAGTATTTTTGATCTATTCATATATTTTTTAATTAATCATTAATTTTTATACACTTTACAATTTTTTTAAAAATGGATATTAGATTATAAAGATTTATTTATATCATAATCTTTTTAAATACTATGGATAAAAAAAATTATATCAGGGTTCCTTATGGATTAAGCGTTCATGGCAATGAAGAAATTCAGGCTGTATTAAAAGTCCTAAAAACCTCAACTCAGATGGGTAAAAATGTATCTTCTCTTGAAAAAAAAGTCGCAAAAATGTTTGGTAAAAAATATGGCTTAATGGTTAATTCAGGCTCATCATCTATTATGCTAGCTATGGAAGTTCTTAATTTACCAAAAGGTAGTGAGATAATTACTCCAGCTTTAACTTTTGGTACAACGGTTTCTTATATAGTTAAAAATCAACTTATTCCTGTCTTTGTTGACGTTAAAGAAGGCACATATTGTATAGATGAAGACAAAATACAAAGTTTAATTACTAAAAAAACTAGAGCAATCATAGCTCCTCATTTATTAGGGAATATAGTCAATTGGGAGAAGATATCTAAAATTCTTAAAAAAAATAAAATTTTAATTATTGAGGACTCTGCAGATACGATTGGAGGAACTTATAAAGGAAAATCAACTGGGTACAAAGCTGATATAAGTATAACAAGTTTTTACGGTTCACACATAATGAACTGTGCCGGTAATGGAGGTATGGTTTGTTTTAATAATAAAAAAGATTATCTCAAAGCTAAATTGCTAAGGTCATGGGGTAGAAGCTCTTCTTTATATGATGAAAAATCAGAAAAAATAGAGAATAGATTCAATATTTATATTGATGGTATTCAATATGATAAAAAGTTTGTTTTTTCAGAAATTGGTCATAACTTAGAACCATCAGAAATGGGAGCTGCATTTGGATTAGAGCAGTTAAAAAAATTAAAGAAAAATATAAATTCAAGAATAAATAATTTTAAGAATTTGACAAAATTTTTAAAAAATTACGAGAATTATTTTATTTTACCAAAACAACTTCCAGGCTCAAGAACTGCTTGGTTAGCGTATCCACTAACAATTAAAAATGACGCTCCATTTTCTAGAACAAAAATGCAAATTTTTTTAGAAAAAAGAAATATTCAAACAAGAGTTGTATTTACAGGAAACATAATAAGACAGCCTGGTTTTAAAAATATAAGAGCAAAATTGAGAAAAGAAGGATATCCTGAAGCAGATAAAGTAATGAAAAATGGAATCTTAATTGGATGCCATCAAGGCATGACAAAAAAAATGTTAGATCACCTTAAACAATCAATTAAAGAATTTGTTCTAAATAATACAAAATAGTTATTTTATAAAATTTGATTTTATCTCGAAATATTCTCTAGGACTATCAAATGAAAAATGTTTTTTATTTGTTATGTGAGTAATCATTTCTTGTCTTTTTGTTAAGTTATGTAAAAATTTTATCCATAAATTATTACTATTAATTTTTTTTATCAACTTATGGCTAAATACAAAATATCCAAGATTTATAGGATCTTTAATTGTGGGTTTCTTATTAAATTTTTTTACTAAATAAGACTTTTTATTATAAGAAATAGTCCCATATTTAATTTTATATTTGGTACTAACCATTATTGCCGAAGCTTTACTTTTATAGAAAATTGACAAATATTTCTTTAAATTTAAGTCTACGTAAGTATCTCCATAACAAACAAAAAAATCTCTTTCTATTTCTTTTGAGCAGTCTTGAAGCCTCTTTAAAATATCAACATTTCCTGAGTCTACTAATTTTATATTCTTATTTTTATTAAAATATTTTTTTACAAATTTTGATACTTTTTCAGATTTATATCCAGTTGCTAATATTATTTGGTTTACATTCATTTTAAGAAAATTTTTAATTAAAAAATAAAGAAAAGGTTTTTTGTTTACAATTAATAATGGTTTTGGAGTTCTTAATGTGTGAGGTCTAAGTCTCTGCCCCTTACCCCCACAAAGCAATACAACGTCAATATTATTTTTTAAATTTTTCACAATTAGTTGATTATATATAGTATTAGTTAAATAAAAAAATGAAAAAAATTTTTATTACAGGGGCCAATGGATACATAGGTGGAAACTTAGCAAAATTTTTATCGCAGAAAAATTTTCAAGTCTATGGACTAACAACAAAAAAAAAACAAAATTCAAAAAATTTAAAGTGGGTTTATGGCAAACTAAACGATAATTTTGATAATTATTTAAAAAAATGTGATTTAATAATTCATTGTGCTGCAGCAGGTGTATACAAAAAAGAAAATAAAAAAAAACTTGATAAAATAAATCATATAGATTCATTGAAATTTCTAAGAAATGCTTACTTAATCAATTGTAAAAATTGGATAATTTTTGGAAGTTCTTTTGAATATGGTTTTATTAAAAATAAACCATTTTCTGCAACTAAATCTAAATTAATGCCAATTGATGATTATGGTAAATCTAAAGTAAATTTTTATAAGAATTTAGTAAAGCTTTATACTGGCACAAACTGTAAAATTTTATATCTAAGAGCTTTTCATGTTTATGGAGGTAACGAACCAAAAGTCAGAATGTATCCAAGTCTTTTAAACTCAATTGATAAAAATATAGATTTTATGATGACTAAAGGTGAAGAAGTAAGAGACTTTATTCACATAGAAATGGTTAAAAAAAAAGTCATCAAAAGCTTCAAATTATTTAAAAGAAGAAATTTTTTTTTAACCAAAAATTTAGCTTCTGGTAGAAATATGACTGTTAAAAAATTTGCATTAAATATTCATAAAAAAAGAAATTCAAAAAATAAAATCTTATTTGGTAAAATTAAAAAGAAAAATAATTATCATTCAATGTACTCGGATAAGAATTCTTTATTATGAAAAAAAATTACAAGATATCAATTGCCATACCTACATACAATGGATTTAAAGGTCTTCAAAAGCATTTAAAAATATTTTTTAATTCAAAAAAAAAGAGCTTATATGAAATGGTTATAACAGATAACTGTTCTACTGATAAAACTCAAAAATTAGTAAAAAATTATCAAAGAATTTGTAAAAATATAAAATACTTTAGAAATATTAAAAATTATGGATTTAATTATAATTTTTTAAAAAGTATTGATAATTGTTCTGGTGATTTTATATTTTTTTTAAGTGATGACACTATTCCATCAGCTAATATCTATGATGAACTATATAACAAGATTGAGAGTAGCAATAATAAGATAATTTTTATACCTTACAAGAACGCTAAAATTTGGAAAAACAAGTTTTTTTCAAAAACGAAAGTATCCCATGTAATTTCAAGAGGTTCAATGGCCTGGGGGGTAATTTTAAAAAGAAAAAAAATTAACTACAAATATATTAACAAAAATCAATTATACCCTCAAAATAGACTTTATATGAACTATTTCCTAAAATATGACTTTGAAAACTTAAAAATGAATTCTTATATTTATAATTATAAAATAAAAGAAAATTTAATTTCAAAATTTTCTGATAGAATGCAAAGAAAATCTGACTATGCACAATTAGACAAAATTAAAAGTTTAGAAATTTATTATAAAAAAAATAAAATTGATTTTATCGAATACTTTTTTGGTTTTTATGGAATTATGAACTGGGTTATCCAAATTAAATTTAATTTAAATAAAAGTAAAAATTATAGAATTGAAAAAATTTTTTTTAATAAAATTTATAGCTATAAAAAAAAATTTGTTATTATTACATTAAGTTTAATTATGATTAAAAATATTTTTAATAAAAAATCAAATTTTATTTTGTCTACCCTGTTAGACCTAAAAAAATAAAAAATTAATTATTTAAAAAGTAAGCTTTGTTTGATATTTTAAATCTCTTCAATAAATAATTGATATTTTTAGTAAATTTGTCAACATATCTAAAATTAAATCTTAATATTAATCTCTCTTTATTAATTTTCATAATTCTTCCTCCAAAATGAGGTGAGTTAGTATCAAAAAATATTGTTGTTCCAAAAGGACCTACACAAGGTATAAATTTTTCTTTGGGAATATTAATAATATTTTCTTTATTTTTTTGATAATTTTTAGAAAATTTTTTTCTTTTTTCTTCAAATTTTTCCGGACTAATTTTCGATATGTGAAGTGGACCACAATTAATCCCTATATCATTCAAATAAACCATTACCTTATATTTTCTTATTTTGTCGATATGTGGCACGTGCGGTACTTTATCTAAATTTGTAAATCTTTTATTAGACTTTACCAACCATATATCTTCAAAAATAACGTTTTTTTTCTTTTTTTTAATTATTTTTTCAATCTTTAAGAACAAGTTATAAATATTTTTATATTTTTTTATGTCTTTAGCAAATTTTAAAGACGACATAGAATTTGTAATTCGATATTTCTTTAATTTTTTAATCTCATTATATTCTTTAAGTATTTCTTTATTTATTTTAAAGAAATTATTTTTTTTATATATCATTATTTAAACTACATATTATATTTTAAGAATCTTTATAAAATATATAAATTTAATTATTTTGCTATATAAATTAAATAACGTCATTGTATTTCGATAGATTTATAATGAACAAAATAATTAATGAGGTAAAATATAATTTACAGATATTTTTCACCAAATTTCCTGATTTTAATTTTCTTAACTGGTCTACCATAATATAAACTATTATCTTTACAGTTTTTGTTAACATAGGATTTTGCACCAATAACTGTGTTATCTAAAATCTTAATATTTTGTCTTACTGTACAATCAATTCCTATATAGCTGTACGACTTTAAAATTACATTGCCTCCAGTAGTTACATTTGGTCCACAGCTTGAAAAATCGTTAAAATAATTATCGTGATCAATTTTACTTCCCGTATTTATTATACAATGTCTCCCTATGTGGGTATTGGTATTAATAATGGTGCCTGAAATTACTATTGTTCCTTCAGAAATTTCTGCATTTTTAGAGATAATAGAGTTTTTTGAAATAATTTTCGCCCATTTAACTGGTAAGTTTTGCTTTAAAATAAAATCATGAATCTTTTTTCTTTTAAAATTATCTCCAATAGCAATAAAAAATTGGTAATTTTTATTATATATTTTTTTTAAATTTTTTAATTTTCCAATTATTTTTGCTTTAGAAAACTTATGTGGAACAGAACCGATTTTTTTTTTTTCGTCTATAAAACCAACTACTTTGAAATTCTTTAATCTACTTATTTCATCTACTACAACTTTTGAATGACCACCAGTTCCTATTATTATAATTTTATTCATAATTTTAATTATTTATTAATATATCTTTTTTCATATCTAGTGCATTTAAAAATAACTTAATTAATAGTAAATGATATTTTAGCTTATTTTAACTTGTCATATTAGTAATTTTAACTATAAAATTGTTTGATGCATTGTATATCAAGTTCAATTATAAAATTGAACTTAACAATAAAAAATAAAATTTGTTTATTTTATAGTCTTAAATTGTCAAATATAAATTAAAAATAAAATGAGAAATAAAAAGACTTTGAATTTTAATGTGATTAACGGTCCAGTAGTTTCGGTAATTACTCCATTTTTAAAAAATGAAAAAATTGATTTTAAAAATTTATACAAATATCTTAAGTTTTATTATTATAGAGGATGTAGGGTTTTTTATATAATGGCCTATAATAGTCGCCTCACTTTAATGAACCAAAATGAAATTGAAAAATTTAATATTAAAATCATAAATTTTTTAAAATCAAAATATTCTGATGTAATTGTGATTGCTGCTGAAGGTGTAGAAAACTCAACAAAAGAGACTATCAGACTTTGTAACAAGTATAAAAAAGCTGGCGCTGATATGGTAAGTGTAATATTTGGTGAAAAATACTACTCTGACAACCAAGTATTTGAACATTTTAAAAGAGTTAATGATCGCTCAAATATAAAACTTTTACTCCATTTGCAGAAAATAAATAATGGTATGAGCAATATACCGCCGGTAGTTAATTATGATGTCAAATTGGTTTCTAAAATTATGCAATTAAAAAATTTTTTAGCTATTAAGGAAGATGTGAAGGACTTTGATTATACAAAAAAAATTCTGAATATTTCCAAAAAAAAAACAATTTTAATTAGAGCTGGTGGAGGAATGGAGGTTTTCGCAAAACTTTATAAATATGGATGTAAATCTTGGTTAACTGGTGTCGGTTGTTTAGATCCCAAAATTTCAATAGATTTCTATAAAGCATTTTTATCAAATGATATCAAATTTTGTAATATGATTATAAAAAAAATTGAAAGACCTTTTTTTAATATGATATCAAAATATGGATGGCATATAGCTGTGAAATCATGTCTTAGTGATATGAATTTAATGGCAAGATATGAAAGGTCACCACTTAAAGAACTAGATCGTAAAAAACATAATGAAATAGTTATATTTATGAACAAATTAAGAAAAATCTCAAAAAAATTAGGAAAAGATTATTTTCAAAAATTATAATGAAAAATTCTAACTCCATAGCTTTTATATTAGCTAGAAAAAACTCTAAGAGATTTAAATCAAAGAATGTAAAAAAATTGGGAAAATTAATGTTAATTGAACATACTATTTTGTCAGTCTTAAAATCCAAAAGTTTCAAAGAGATTATAATAAGTAGCGACGATGAAAGGATTCTTGCTTTAAAAAAAAAATATTCAAATTTAAAATTTTTAAAAAGACCTGCAAAATTAGCAGGTGATCACGTAAAAGCACTAGAAGTATTATTGTTCTATATAAATGAATTAAATCTAAATAAAAATTTTAAATTTGTAAGTCTTTTTTTACCTACATCTCCTTTTAAAAATTATAGACATATAAAAAAAGGTTTTTCAATGTTAAATGCTGAAAATGTGGACTCAGTCATTTCAGTATGTAAAATTCAACCTCCTGTCCAATTTGCAATGAAAGATAAAAATAAATTTATTATTCCTTTCTTCAAAAATTCACCATTAATTATGAATAATACGAGATCACAAAATCAAGGTATCACTTATAGGCCTAATGGATCTTTTTGGATGTGTAAAATTAAAAGTCTTTTAAAATATAAAAGTTTATATAGAGGTAAGATAAAAAAATTAGAAATGAACGCTTACCAATCTATAGATATAGATACGAAGTTTGATTACGAAATTGCAAAATTGATATATAAAAAAAAATTATTTAACTAATTTCTTCAATTGATCACTAATTATCTTAATTTGTGAGCTTTTTAACCCCATGAAGGATGGTAAACTTATCCCACTATAGCTTAGTTTAGAATAATTTTGCTTTTTATTTACAAATTTTTTATAAATTTTCATATCTGAAGCTGGATAAAACATTGGTCTAGCCTCAATTCCTTGGTCATTTAGATCTTGAATTATCTTATCTCTATTATTTTTTTTTACGTCTTTAATTAATATAGTAAATAACCAATAAGAGTGCCTAGCCCACTTTTCTTCGAAAGGTAATATAATTTTTTTAAATTCTTTTAAATTTTTCTTATATTGACGCGCAATTTCAATTTTTTTTTGGACAAAAACTTTTACTCTCTCAAATTGAGCAACACCAACAGCTGCTTGTAAGTTTGTCATTCTAAAATTAAATCCTACTTGCTCATGCCAATATCTTTTATTTTTACTCATCCCATGATTTCTTAAAATTTTGCATTTTTCATAATTTTTTTTACTGTTAAATAATATCATGCCACCCTCACCTGTAGTGATGGTTTTATTTCCATAAAAACTGAAAACAGCAAAGTCTCCAAATGTTCCTATATTTTTATTTTTGTATTTTGTCCCAATTGCCTCTGCACAATCTTCAATAAGAAATATATTTTTATTTTTGATTAATTTTAATATTTTGCTCATATCACATGGATGACCATACGTGTGAACGCAAATAATCGCTTTAGTTTTTTTTGAGATTTTTTTCTTTAAATCTGAACAGTCTAAAGTTAAATTTTTGGAATTTATATCACATAAAATTGGTTTACCTCCTGCATGAATAATTGCATTTATTGGTGAGATAAAAGTTACATTAGGAACTATGACTTCATCATTTTTTTTTAGCTTTAGAGATTCTAAAACTAGTTGTAGTCCAGCTGTACAGCTGCTTACTGACAAAGCTGAGCTGACTTTAAAATAATTTTTAAATTTTTTTTCAAATGAATTAATAAAACTTCCTAAAGATGAGATATAAGTACTTTTGATACATTGCGTAAGATAGGTTAATTCATTTCCATTTAAGTCTGGTTTTACAAGTGGTATATTTTTTGATTTATTAAATGAAATATAATCTATTAATTCTTTTTTTTTATTAATTAAGGGAATAATTCTTCTTCCTCTTTTAAGATGTTTATACGCATCATAAGCATCTATAGTAGCTGGTAATGCATAATACTTTCTATTGACATAACCTAATACTCTAGAGTTCAAAGATATCTTTTTTAATATTAAGTTTCTAATATCTCCCTGAGTAAGAATTCCGATTAATTTTTTATCTTCACATACAAAACATGTTCCTTCACCATTTTTTTTGATCTTTATTAAAGCATCTTTCAAAGTCGCAAACTGGTTAATTACTATTTTTGACTTATTTAACATTTAACTTACTTATTTTTTTTTGAATTAAATTGAATTGATTTTTAATTTTTTTTAAATCTTTATTTGCGACTTCTATTGAAACAAAGTCTGCAAAAGAAATTAAATTAATAAACCAAGAATTTTTTCTAATATCTTTATTGTCGTCAATAATACCATTATTATCACTTAAGTGATAAGCTCCAATAAATTTCTTTAAGTCCTTAAATGATTTGATTAAATTAAATTTCAGTGTTTCAGATGAGACTTTTAAGTGCGCAACATCCATTAATAATTTTACATTTTTTGGAAGTTTGGTCATTATATTCTTTATTTCATTTGGCTCTGTCATAAGCAGTGGATTTTTCTTAAATTTCTGTAGATTTTTTTTTGAAATAACGTTGTTTTCAATAAATAATTTAACTTTTTTTTTCTTAGCATACCTAGACAATATATTTATTGAAGAGATAAAAATTTTTATAGATTTTTCCCTTGGTTGTACAAGAACTTTTGGAATAACTTTTCCTAAACTTTGTGGCTTTGGATCAATTAAAAAACCTGCATGAAACGAGTAAAATTTCATTTTATACTTTGAACTGATATCAATATTTTTTTTTATAAATTCTAAAGATCTAGTTCTAATTTTTTTATTTAAACTAGCTAAATTTATAACAAAATCTTTTTCCGGTTTAGGAAAATAATTATGAAAAATAAAATTATTTTTTTTATAAAGTTTTTTTAAACTTTTTTCAAAATTTTTTTCATATATACCATATGATAATTCTATATTTTTAATTCCAAACTTATTAAATCTTTTTACAATTGTGTTTAAATTTTCACTTCCTATTGCAGTTGTTGATACAAATATAGGAATACTATTATTATTTAACATCACTAAAATTCAAATGTTCGTTTTGTTTTTTGTTTTTTTTTAACTTCTTTCCAATTATCTTGCTTATATCAATACTTTTTACACCTTTATTAGGTCTTAGTAATTTCAAAACTTTGTAAGTGATTGTATCTCCAATTTTTAAATCTTTTGCAGCAGCTATACTTTTAGTTGATACATATTTCATTTGCCTCTCTACACTAAGGCATTTTTTTTCATATGAGCCCATAATTTTTTCTGTTTGTCTAATTGCATTAACAAATTTTTTAAATTCAATAAAGTTTAATGATGATTTATGGTCTGGTCCTTTCATCTTTTTATCTAAAGTAAAATGTTTTTCTATTACTTTAGCTCCTTTTGAAACTGCAATTATAGCTGCTTCCGTACCTTTGCTATGATCTGAAAATCCGACTCTTAAATTAAAGCGGTTTCTTAATGTTTCTATATTATTTAAATTCAAAATTTCTATTGAAGCTGGATAACATGATACGCAGTGTAAAATAATCAAATCATTTTTGTTTTTGTATCTCTTTAGACATAAATTAATCTCCTTAATATCTGCCATACCAGTTGAAATAATTACTGTCCTTTTAATTGTTGATAAATATTTATGTAGAAAGTAATCATTTAAATCAGCTGATGCTGTTTTAAAAATCTTCATACCCATTTTTTTAAGAAATTTTGCATTTTCAACATCATAGGGTGTTGAAATAAATTCAATTTTTTTTTTCTTGCAATATTTGAAAAGAGTATGCATTTGATTAAAATTTAATTCTAACTTTTTAAGCATCTTAAAATGGCTTTCATCATTTCTGGTATTATCTATTTGATACTTTGCTTTAGGTGTATCTTGAGAAGCTAAATTTTTAGCAGAAAAAGATTGAAACTTGACAGCATCAGCTCCGGCTTCATTAGCTTTATCAATTAATTTTTTAGCAAAATTCAAAGAGCCATTATGGTTGACGCCTATTGCAGCAATAATAAATGTTCGATTAAACTTTCTTAAATATTTTGTCATAGATCAAAGAAAACTAATTTGGTATTATCTTAAAAGTTTATTTATCAATATTTTTAATTTTATATATTAAAAAAGTATAAAAGCATATGAGAAAAAATATCACTATTGATTGTCTAACAAAAAAACTATTACTAAAAAATTAAATCATAGATGTTTATATTAAAAAAAATATTTAATATTTTATCCAATGAAAAGAAAATTTTGAATATAATTAATAATGCAATAAATATAAGCTCAAATCCAAAGAATAAACAAAGAAAAAAAATCTCTTTGTTGCTGAAATATGAAAAAAAAAATAATTTATATAATCTTGAGACAAGTTTTTTTGCTTGGGATTATTTGCGAATTCATCTTAATACGTTAATAGAAAATTATGAAAATAAAAAAGTTGTATATAGAAAATTTTTTGATGAAATAAGCCATTTATTTTTATATAAAAATTTGTCTTATTTGCCTTTTTTCCTACCTACAAAAAAAGTAGATTATATTTTTTTTGGTCATCCCAGAGGAGAACTAAAATCAAACAACTTATTAAATGATGAATATATGGACCATTTCATTACTAATTTTTCTTCCTCAAAAAAAAAAATAATTTTTGGATATCCACATATAAAATATGGCACCAGTTATAATTATATAAATAAAAGATTTTATATTCACTGGATATATTTAATTATTAAAATCTTCGCTTTTTTTAAATTTTTTTTATTTAGAATTAATACTTTCTACCCACATCAACTAAGAAAGATAGGTTTGAATATATTTATCGCAATTAATAAAGAAAAGTGGTGGATTAATTATTTGAAAAAAACAAAACCTAAAGTAATTTTTATTGTTGATATTTCTAGTAATCTATCAATTTTGAGGGCTGCTAATAAACTAGGGGTAGTAACTTGTGAGGTTCAGCACGGTAGCCCTGATTATAATAAATTTCCATATAATTTTTATACAAAAAATAGATTAAGTATTCCCACACATTATATTAGTTGGGGAAGTTTTTGGAAAACAGGATTAATAAATTATTATAAAAGAAAATATTTTGTGATGGGAAAAAATCTGGATAAAAAAATACCTTTGTGTAAAAAAAAAAATAAGAATATGTTAGTAATTGACCAGCGTATTGGCAGAACTACATTAATTAATAAGGCAATTCAAATAAAAAAAAATAATAAAGATTTAAATATTTGCTATAGATTCCATCCTAGTATTTCAGATATATCTGAAGATATTGATTTACTAAGAAAGAATAATATTAAGATATCTAATCCATTTAAAAAAGAACTTAGAGATGACTTAAAAAATGTTCGATACATCCTAGCGCATAGTTCAACAGCAATATATGAACTTGCACAAAGTAACTATGATATTTGTATTGTAAAAAGTGAAATAAATATGGATGGATTAATGAATAATATAAATAAATTATTCGCAAAAAAAAAGAAATTTGGTTTGTTAACCATTGATACTAAAAAAATTAAATTTATTGAAAAATTAAATTACGATTTTTTAAATGATTTATAATTAATTAACGATTCTTTGGATAAGAATTATCATCACAACCATCATTTGTGAGAGTGTGTCTTAACTTCCACTTTCCATTTACTTTCTTCCAAACATTTGGTGATTGGGTGTAATAAAACTCTATAACTTCATCAAAACGTTCTCTTGAAATACCAACGTAATTAATGAAATTTTTTATATCTTCTTCGGGGACCTCGTGGTCATATTTTTTCACTAGGTGGATACCTTCCTCTCTTGTGTATTGACCTTCTCTTACTTCATGAGCAGCATCTGAGGTAGCTCTTCCAAGGCCAAACTTAACATATCCCAATAACCAGTGTACGCCATCCGTACTATCATCTAAACTTGCAAATCTTGTATAGGTTGTTTGAGATCTTCCAAGCCTAGGGGTAAAAGCAGTGTTTTCAGCTGCATAATAATAATTTTCTTGAGGCAACCACTCTTTGTAATAAGACATCCAATGCATCTCGCATCCAATTCTATCAATATCCTTTTTTGGAGGATGTCGGTAAAAATCATACGATTTTCTCAAATCATCCTCATTTAAAATTCCAACCTCTAATCCTTTCATTAAAATTTTATCTATATTTACCCCTTTATGGTAATCAAAATCCCAATTCTCAAAAGACTCCTTAGGTTTATCAATCTTATTTTTAGTATCCCCACCATATTCTACTGGGCCACACTCACCATAAAACATTAAAGGAATATTTAATTTTACTGATAAATTAAATGCGAACGCTTTTTGTCCATGGTTAAAAGGTAAAAAATTATCAGCCACATATTCAAAACCTAATAATGAAAGTTTACTATGAATTCTACCGTCTTGAAAACAAGTAAGATTATCAAAACCTGATTTTGTAAAATCGTCAAAGTTTTTTTTTCCAATTTTTGTATATTCATGAGGTGCCCAAGTGATACACAATGGATTCATATTAAACTCACTTTTTAATATGTGCGCTACATAAGCACTATCCTTTCCACCACTACCAGGAACAATTACATCATATTGACCGTTTCGCGATCTAAATTTATCACATAATTCTTTTAACTCATTATTTCTCTTTTCCCAATCTATACTTTTCTTTCTTTCTTTATAATTACAGGCGCTACAAACACCATTCTCATCAAATTCTGTTCTTGGCCTTTGATTTGATAAAACACATTTTTTACAAAATTTTACTATTTTTCTCTCTTTAAGTAGTTCATAATCTAAAGTTTCTTTTACCATATGTTAATATCTAATATTTTCTTTTAAAAATTTAAAAAATTCTAAACCATCAACTGAACTTAATTCTGGGTGAAATTGAGTTGCAATTATATTTTTATAACTTACAGCCGCACAGAGTTTGATACCATTTATTGAAGTAAAATATTTGTTATATTTTTTGTTTTTAGGAATAACAACACAAGAATTACTAAAATACATTGGGGTGTTTTTTTTAAATCTAGAAAGAAACTTCTTATTTTCTCTGATTTCTCTGTGTTTATTAAATGGTAACCATCCTATAATTGGAATATTGAATTTTTTATTTTTAGCTAGTATTTGTTTTACATCTCCCTCTAAAATTCCAAGCCCTTTTGAAATTTTGCCCCTTTCATCAGATTTAGAAAATAGTATTTGCATACCTAAACATATTCCAAAAAAGAACTTTCCAGATTTAATAAAATTTTTAATATCTTTTTCAATTTTCATAAGTTTAATTGTTTTCATGGCTTCGTGAAAAGTACCGTTTCCAGGAAAAATTATACTTTTAGAATTCTTTATTTGTTTACCAGTTTTAATTAATTTCGTTTTTATTCCAACCTTTTTACAGGCTTCTAAAATATTTTTTTTATTACTAATATTAATATCTAAGATTCCACACTCTATTTGCATTTATCTAATATTTATATTTGATTTTTTTAAACTATCTTTAATATTTTCAATAAAAAAATTTTGAAAATCTTTGAATTTATAATTTTTTTTTTCTAAAAATGCTCTACTTCCCTCTTCTTCGTATGCGCTAAAATTTTTATATCTATATAGCAAACTATAATGAAGCATAGATGATAATGAGGCTGCTTCTACATCTGTTTTTTTAAATAATTCTGAGATATGCTCAATGCAACCAGCTCCACCATTTGGTATCACTCTAATTTTAACTGCATTAGTAATTTTCTTTACTAACTCAATATTATAACCTTTGCCACTGCCTTCATTATCGATTGAGGTTAACAATATTTCTCCAGCACCCCGCTCTTCGACTTCTTTAGCCCATGCAACTGGATTTTTTTCCCAAAATTCTCTTCCGTTAACTGCAAATACATAATAATTATTATCTATTTTTCCAACATCTATAGAAACTGAAATTACTGATGACCCAAATATATTTGCAATTTTATTAATAAAGCTTGGATTTTTAAGTGCATAAGAATTTATTGATATTTTACTTGCCCCATTTTTTAAAATTTTTTTTATGCTTTCTACCGATCTAATCCCACCTCCTACTGTAATTGGTACAAAAGTTTTTTCAGAGATTTTTTTTATAGAGTCTAAAGATGTAATTTTATCTAACAATTGTGCTACTGCGTCATGAACAATTAATTCATCACAGCCTGCTTTAAAGTAGTGTTCGGCATATTCTTCTGGTTTACCGAGAACTCTTAATCCTTCCAAATACATTGGTTTAATTAAATTTGGGCCTTTTAGATCAAGCTTGGGTATTAAACTTTTAAATTTCATTAAATGATTAGAAAAAATGCTCTATAGAGGCAGATTTATTTTTTCTTAGTAATGAATATGCTATAAATCCTTCAAAGTTTGACCATAGAGACATATAACCATATCCGTTGTTTAAAAAAGATTTAAAATTTTTAAAAAGTTCATTCACATAATATTTTCTAGGGATTGAATCAAAATTTTTATACTCAATTTTCTTTTCAAGATATTTTATATTGTTAGATGAATATAATCTAAATGTAAGAATAATTTTTTTTGGAATTTCATAAAATTCATTGTAACCCTCGATGTATATTTTATTATCGTGATTATGACCAACAGTTCCCCATTGAAATCGCTTACCTCTTCTTTGTGGATGAACAATACCCAGAGAGCACTCAAACGGAATTTTTTTTTTGTCTATATAACCAAAAAGGCCAGTGACAATTCTTGAAGGAAATTTTTTTGATTTAGTTTGAAAAATAATTTTTTCATATTTAGCTTTATTTTTAAAAAGTATTGGTTTGTTTTTTTCAAAGGTAACTTTAGACTTGTTAGTTTGATATGCTGTAAATTTTCCTTGAGCATGCTTTGGATAAACTATTGTTAGATAATTTTTGATATCATCATTCAAATCTGGAATCTTCATTAATGCATTGTTTTCATTTACAAAATTAGTATCAACAATAGAATAATTAAAATTTGTGTGAGTTACCTGAAGATCATCCTCTGATTTTGAAACTTTCATGTGCATTAATCTTGAAAAGGAAGAGTAATTTTTAAAATTTATACTTCCATAGGCAAACTCATTTTTGAAAAATTTTTTATACCTCTTTAAATATTTTGTGTATTCAATTTTTATAGTCTCAAATTTTTTTATTTTTTTTAATTTTAATTTTATTTTAATATCTTTGCCCTCAAAATTAGTAAGAATTAACTCTCCAATCTGACTTTCAATTTCAGAATGACCATTATGAAAGATTAAAACATATTTAGTGTTATCTTTAATCTCTCCAGTGGTCCAACAACTCTCAAAAACGTTTGTAAATGCTTCGTTATTTTCAATTTCAATTAGTGAATGATTTCTTGTGTATGAATGAATTTGTGATATTGAATTTTTATTTTCATACATGCACATTATAGCTGCATAAGGAATCCTTAAATTTTGCTTTCCAAAAGCCTCGACTTCTACTGAACCCTCTAGAAACGGATAATCATTTATATTGATAACATTAGAATGTTCAAATTTATGTACTTTTCTATTTCTAATAGATCCATTTAAGTCTCTAAATGTAACTAATAACGTTACATCTACATTGTTTTTTATCTTCCAATAATTGAGAATTGAAATAGTTGTCTTAATTCTTTTATTTATTACATAAAATATTGCAGATGATCTATTTACAAACCCATAATCAGCTTTGTAATTTTTTTTTTGATCAATTAGATATTTTTTCATAAAGTCGAATTATACTTTATAATCTGAATTTTAAATATAATTAATGATCATTATCACTTCAAAATTTTTTTCAGTGCATAAATCAAGCCAATTGAGCTATTAGTACTGGTCAGCTGCACGCATTACTGCGCTTCCACATCCAGCCTATCAACGT
>MDTG01125121.1_pt1 | contig 41104 bp, 54 predicted proteins | sample 811421 | NCBI WGS metagenome assembly MDTG01 (sample SAMN05326645, study PRJNA326480) | marine metagenome | isolation source: seawater | place: Pacific Ocean: South East | collected 2011 | reverse complement strand
TCGGGGGTCCGCCTAACAATCCAAACTGGTTTTCCTCTCCACTCTACTGTCTTAAGGCCACCAGGTGGAATGGAACTTATGTCAACCTCAACTGGAGCTCCCGCCGATTTTGCTTTTTCTGACGGAGCCATCGATACGGCAAATGGGATTCCCCCTGCCACTGCGGCAACACCGCCAGCTGCTCCGCAAGCGATTAGCCACTTGCGCCTTTCGGACTCGCCCGGACCGATCTGCTCAAAAGAAACTCCTTGATTAACAATCGTCTCGTTTTTACTATGTTTTGCCATACTCTCTCACCCCAAAAAACACTCCCGACGCTGCATTTTATAACAAAAATGCTTGTCAAGCGAAACCCATAATTAAGTAGGCATGCTGAACGACCGAATAGTTTCCTAATTCCCTTATTTAAATACTGTCTCTCGGTCTAAAACGCACACCCCTTCAGTATATAATTTAACACATTATTGATTCAACGAAAATTTATGTCATTGAAGACCCCGTGGCTAACACTTTGCCAAATAGTTTTTGTCATGTTCGGTTTGTTATTTGTCATTTCTACCCTAAAACCGTCCTGGCTAGATAAGATTATTGACGAGATTGAGAGAAAGGAAATGTTGCGTTTCTCTTTAGACAATGGCGGGCGACCAACCCTAGCTAGGGTAGATGGAAAGAAAGTCATTTCCTTTAAATCAGGTTTCGAGAAGGCCGCGATTACGGCGACACCGTCCGTGGTACACATTTTATCAAAACAAGGTCGTGCACGGACCGACCACCCTTACTTCGAAGCACTCACTTTAAAGAAATTTTTACTCGATTCTGAAATGCTTCGCGAAAACGAGAAAAATAGTTTTCATCAAAGCATGGGTTCTGGAGTTATAGTCGCCAGTGGTGGTTTTGTAATGACTAACTACCGCGTTGTAAAAGGAGCTACAGATCTTCAAGTTGCCTTAACAAACGGTCAAAAAGTCGCGGCAGAGGTTATCGGAGTCGATCCCGAGACGGACTTAGCAGTTCTTAAAATAACAGACAAGAATGCCCCGCATATCATATTTGCTAGACCAAACCAAATACACATTGGCGATTTCGTTTTGGCGATTGGTAACCCATTTGGCGTAGGTCAAACGGTAACACAGGGCATTGTAAGTGCTCTGGGGAGAGACTCACTAAATGTAAACACATTTGAGAATTTCATCCAAACTGATGCAGCAATTAACCCAGGCAACAGCGGGGGAGCTTTGGTTAACGGCGCAGGAGAATTGGTTGGTATAAATACGGCGATCTATTCGAAAACTGGTAGTAATGCAGGGATTGGCTTTGCGATACCAGTTGAAACTGTTGCTTTTGTTTTTGAAGAAATAATCGATGAAGGAAGAGTTACCAGAGGTTTTATCGGAGTAAAACTTGGGGATGTTTCAATCGAATTCTCAGACTACGCTGGAAGATCTAATGCTTACGTCCGTTATGTTGTAAAAAATTCTCCGGCCGATAGAGCTGATGTGCGACCGGGTGATATCATTTTGTCCCTGGCGGACCTGAAAATTAAAAATTCGAAGCATTTTATGGCTATAGTCTCAAAACTAGAGCCTTCATTACAGACAAATATGAAATTAAAACGGGGCAACAAAATCATAGGTGTGCAAATTTCAATCGCGGAGAGACCAATTTTTAATAAATAACAATCAATTAGTTCCCTCCTTTTTGATACCAAGAGATTTAGATAAAAAAATTCCTAACTCAAAAAGAACACAGAGCGGCAACGCCAGCATCAACTGAGAAACAACATCAGGTGGGGTCACTATGGCAGCTAAAATAAATGACAAAACAATAAAATATGGCCTGAAATATCGCATTTTTTCCAATGAAACAAAATCAAGTCTTACAAGAAGCATCTGAACCACAGGCGTTTCGAAAGAAAGACCAAAAATCAAGAATAGCGACATGGCAAAAGAAAAATATTTGTCTATGTCCGTAGCTATTTCTACTTCAGAAGGCGAAAAGGCAACGATGAAACCAAATACGGCTGGAAAAACAACAAAGTAAGCGAAGGCCATTCCAGCAAAGAAAAGTATTAAGCTACTGAGTATAATTGGAAAAGCAAGTTTTTTTTCTTCAGCATACAGCGCTGGCTCCACAAAAGCCCAAACTTGCCAAAGAGTAAACGGTAAAGAAATGATGAAGGCCACAAAAAATGTCACTTTTATAGGTACAAAAAATGGTGCCGCCACATCTGTAGCTATCATACTCACGCCCGGCGGCAAGGCAGAAATTAATGGGTTCGCGAAAATATTATAAATTTCCGGAGCCCAGGCAATTAAGCTAAAAAAGCAAATGAGGATTGCAAGCAAAGAACGAAGGACTCGATCCCGTAGTTCGACCAAATGTGTTACGTAACTTTCATTTCTTTCTGGCTCTTTGCTCATCGATGGTAGGGTTTTTTTGGACATCTAAGTCTAAGCCTATTTCTCACCTTCTCTCTAATTTTTAATTGAAAGTTTTCCTCCTTCCACGATAAGGCTGGAGAATCGATATAGAATCGAATTTTCTTCTCCTCAATTCCCGAAGTATTCGAACTGCCAATCGATGCACTCAAATCACGGATCTCATTTTCCAAAGAAAGTAATTCCTCTCCGTATTGTTTGCCAAAATCCTTTATGTCGTCTTGCGTCGCATTATATTCGTTGACTTTGAGTTCGTTCTCAACATCTAATTTGACTTTAGAAACGTAGTTTTGTGCTCTACCCGCCATAATCCCCAAAGTTTTGAATAGCACTGGTAATCGCTCAGGCCCTACTACCAGCAAGCACGCTAACGCAACGATTATTAATTCGAAAAAACCGACATCAAGCACACAATCCCCAAAAAATCTTTATTCCTTGTTTTTTTCTCTCGCCTGGACTGTAAAAGTTTCTGATTCCGATAAATCCTTGTTTTCGCTACTTTCTAACGAAGAAATACCATCGTCTTTATTTCCCTCTTTAAGTCCCTCTTTGAAACCCTTAAGGGCGCCACCCAAATCAGACCCGAGGTTTTTAAGTTTCTTTGTTCCAAAAACAAGAATAATGACTAACAGCACAATAAGCCAGTGCCATATGCTAAAAGTTCCCATAATAAATTTGCACCTTTCCTTTCATCGGCTTTTAAACCGACACCCCCAAAGCGGAGGGCCTTACCCTTAATATTATTCTAAACAAACTCCGCCTCTGTTAACTTTAACTTCCCCAATTTACAATCAACCGAAGTCATATTTTTTAACTTTTTTCCTTCCGAAATATAAGTTGGGGTATCAGTCTTTCCTCAAAATGCCTCTAACTAATATCAAGCCTGGTCTGTCCTAAGGCACGTTATGAAAAACAACTACTAACGAAAACCGCCTTCACATTGTCATCGATAAACGTGACCACATCATCATACTAATATATATTTTTATGCTAATTATTTTTAACAGTATTACAAAATACATGCGGTGTCATTACGTACCCTTTTTTTATCTCGATTGTTTTTCCTGTATCCCTGAAACACCTTCCCGCAAAGTCAATTCATTAATTACATCACCTAAGCTTATATTAACCTTCTCAAGAAGTACAAGATAATGAAATAACAAGTCTGCTGCCTCATGTACCACTTCTTGAGGTTGTCCTGAATTTACAGCGAGGATCAACTCTGTGGTTTCTTCCGTTAATTTTTTTAACAGATGCTCTGTATTTCCCTGCAACAATGATGCTACATAGGATTTTGACTTATCCGAACTCCTTCTACTTTGGATGACCTTCACCGTTCTCTTTAAACTTAGCTCCTCAGTCATTTCTTACTCCTAGTACTTTTTTCAATCTCAGTAATACTCCAACCATTTTTGCCTAATTTCCTAAAAAAGCAACTCGGCCTCCCCGTGTGACAAGCGATACCTTTCATTTGTTCTACGAAAAGCAATATAGCGTCACTATCGCAATCTAAATATATTTCTTTAACAACTTGATATTGCCCTGACGTTTCGCCCTTATGCCATAAACAATTTCTAGACCTTGAAAAATAAACGACTGACCCAGTCTCTAAAGTTTTCAATAGGGATTCTCTCGACATCCATGCGAGCATAAGCACTTTTTTTGACTTAAAGTCCTGGGCGATAGACGGAATCAGACCCGATGAATTAAATTTTACTGAATTAATAAAATCTAACATTAATACCCTTTTTTCTCAAAAATTGTTTCGTTTCATAAATAGTGAAGGACCCGAAGTGAAAAATAGAGGCCGCTAAAACTGCGTCGGCTTTCCCATCAATCAAACCCTCTGCAAGGTGCTCTAAAGTCCCCACTCCGCCCGAAGCGATAACCGGTACCTCGACAATGTCCGTAATGGTGCGAATAAGATCTATATCAAATCCGCTTTTCGTTCCATCTCTATCCATACTAGTAACTAATAATTCTCCAGCGCCACACTTTTCCATTCGTTTAGCCCATTCAATCGCATCAATATCGGTTGATCTTGTTCCTCCATGAGTGAATATCTCCCAACCCTCTTTCCCTACCATCTTTTTCGCATCGATAGCTACGACGATGCATTGCGAACCAAACTTTTCCGAACATTCCTTGACCAAATTAGGATTTGCGACAGCCGCTGAATTAATACTGACTTTATCGGCACCAGAGAGTAACATAGTTGATACATCATCAACAGACCGAATACCTCCCCCAACCGTAAGAGGAACAAAAACCTGTTCTGCAACTTTTGAAACAACTTCGGACAGGGTTCCTCTTTTCTCTTTAGTTGCTGTGATGTCTAAAAATGTTATTTCATCGGCCCCTTGAGCGGAATAATTTTTAGCCACTTCTACGGGATCCCCTGCATCCACAATGTTAACAAAATTAACACCTTTGACAACTCTACCTGCATCAATGTCTAGACAAGGAATTATTCTTTTGGTCAACATTTATTATTCGAACCTTTTTTCAATTTCGCATATACTTTCTCGAGACAGATATTTCCTTCGTAAAGAGCTTTGCCCAAAATAACGCCATCTACACCTTTGTCATGTAACGCAGCTAACTCGTCAATTTCCGCTGCAGAAGAAAGTCCTCCGGATGCTATTACCGGAATTGTTACGGCTTCCGCTAATCTCAGCGTTGACGTAATATTAATTCCTACTTGCATCCCATCCCTGCTTATATCAGTGTAAAGGATATTTTTTACATCTAGTTTATCAATCGATTTAGCCATTTTAATAACATCTAAGTCAGTAGTTTTGCTCCACCCATCCGTTGCAACTTTGCCGTCCCGACCGTCGATAGATACAATAATTTTACCTGGAAAAGTAGAGCAAGCTTTTTTTAAGAAAATTGGATTTTTTATGGCCGCCGTTCCAATAACTACGTATGAGGCTCCGAGTTCGATAAGTTTTTTAATTGTCTGAAGGTCGCGAATACCACCGCCAACCTGTATTGAAAGTTTGTTTCTGCACTCCTGCAGTATTTTGCTTATCGAAACAAAGTTTTTTTGATTTCCAGAAAAGGCCCCATCCAAATCGACAACATGTATCCTCGTAGCATTTTGGCTAATCCAACGTTTAGCCATCTGAACAGGGTCTGTCGAGTATATGGTGGCATCCCTCATTTCACCTTGCTTTAACCTAACACAGGAACCTTTTTTTATATCTATAGCGGGAATAGCGCAAAAAGCCATGAAATCTTTTATAACCTTACCAATTTATCAATCAAGGTTTCCACCCTACAAAATTCTTCAATAGCGTAATTCCAACTTCGGCACTCTTCTCTGGATGGAATTGGGTTGCAATAATATTTTCTCTTGAAACGATACTAGGAAACACCGTCCCATGCACTGTCTCGCCTAATATAATGCTTTTATCGTTGGGATTAGAAAAAAAACTGTGAACAAAATAAAAATAAGCGTTCACTTCACCGCTTTTTAAAATTCCACTAAAAACAGGATGGTTTCTCGTAAGTTTGACAGTGTTCCACCCCATATGGGGGATCTTTACAGAAAATTGTTTCGTAAATCGCTCGACTTTTCCGGAGATTAAGCCTAATCCTGGACTTCTTCCTTCTTCCGAAGAATCAAACAGAATTTGTTTCCCTAAACAAATTCCTAGGAATGGTTTAGTGGCAAGACAATTTTTTAACTCATCTAGTATTTCTAAATGATTTAATGTTTCGATACAATTTCTCATGGATCCTTGACCGGGGAAAACCACTCTATCAGCCTCCCGAAGAGTTTTCTTTTCGAAAGCAACGCGCACATCGGAATCGGGACACGCTCTTCGTAAAGCCAGTAATACACTCTTTAAATTTCCAACTCCTGAATTAACGACAGCTATCATATTTAGTTAACTCTCAAAGAACTCCCTTTGTTGAAGGAACCAGCCGTTTGTTAACCTCAGCATGATTTAAATCAACTGCTTGACGAAGTGCCAGCGCAAAACACTTAAAAATACTCTCGCACTGGTGATGAGCATTATCGCCGTAAAGATTTTCTATATGCAACGTTATTCCGGCATGATTTACAAAACCCTGAAAAAATTCCTTGACAAGGTCCAGATCGAAATCACCTGCATTTTGTCTTTTCCAATCGCACCGGAAGTGAAGACCAGGCCTCCCCGAAATATCAATAACAACGCGTGATAATGCTTCATCGAGTGGAGCGTACGCACTTCCAAATCGCTTGATCCCTGTCTTATTGCCCAAGGCTTTATTGAGGGCTTGCCCGATGGTTATCCCAACATCTTCCACGGTATGATGTGCATCGACCAATAAGTCACCTTCTGCATTTACATTTAAAAAGAATTTTCCATGTCTGCATATTTGGTCTAACATATGGTCAAAAAAAGGTAGTCCAGTTTTATAACTCCCCTGGGAAGCATTATCTAAAACTAACTGCACCTCGATAGAAGTTTCACCGGTATTTCTTTCAACCTTAGCGCTACGCATATAGCCTCTTATAGTAAACTAAAACAATGACTAGAAAAAACCCAAATCATATTTTTTTCAATCCAAATGTTAACACTCTGAAGCCATATGTACCAGGACAACAAACTAATGATACCGAATATGTAAAGCTAAACACTAACGAAAATCCTTTCGGGCCTTCTCCACGAGTTAAAGAGACAATTATCCAATTTTTGGAAAATTCAGAGTCCCAATTGAGGCTTTACCCCGAGCCAGAATCCGATTCTTTGAGAAAAGTTATCGCACAAAAATTTTCGATTAGGGATGACGAAGTTTTTGTAGGTAATGGCTCTGATGAAGTTTTATCGCTTTGTTTTCTATCATTCTTTGCAGAGCGAGGAACTCTATCCTTTCCTGAACTAACATACAGTTTCTACCCATCAATTGCAAAGTTGTTTAAGATTCCTTTTTCGACATTTAAATTAAAAAAAGACTTTAGTTTGGATTTAAATTTTGTCGATCAAAAATCTGCATCAATTATTTTTCCAAATCCAAACGCTGTTACAGGGATCGCTCTTCCTGTTAAAAAAATAGAGAGTTTTGTTTGCAAAAATCCGAATAAATTAATCATTATCGATGAAGCTTATGCAGACTTTAATAGGGCCTCTTGCGTACCTCTCATTAAGAAGTATTCAAACCTACTAGTTATTCAAACATTTTCGAAATCTAGAGGTATGGCTGGATTACGTATTGGGATTTGTTTTGGAAACAGTTATTTAATCAACGGTCTCAGGTCAGTAAAAAACAGTTTCAATTCTTATCCCATAGACAGTCTAGCAAATATAGCGGCAATTTCTGCGATTCAGGATGAGTCGTGGTTCGAAAAAAATATAAGCATGATTATCGAAATCCGGTCTTATTTTATGCTTGAACTCGAAAAACTTGGGTTTAAGGTCCTACCCTCTTCAGCTAACTTCGTTCTAGCTACTCATCCAGTTATCAAGGCAAAGGTTTTACGAGAATATTTAAATCTCAATAAAATTTTAGTCAGGCACTTCCCGAACACAATCGTCTCAAATTGGTTGAGGATAACTATTGGAACACGCGAAAATTGTAACTTAATCCTTACTGTGCTCAAACAAAAAATTTCAGAAGTTAAGTAAGTCAGTTTTTTTTAAATCTAAGTTCTGCTGACGCCGCATGTGCAGTGAGAGTTTCACCCCTTGCCAAAGTGGATGCGATAGGACCAAGTTCAGCCGCTCCATCCTCAGACACGTTTATTACGCTCGTCCGTTTTAAAAAATCAAATACGCTCAAACCAGATGAAAATCGTGCAGATCCAGAAGTTGGTAAAACATGGTTTGGTCCGGCACAATAATCTCCAAGCGCTTCCGATGAAAACTTACCCGAAAAAATTGAGCCAGCATTTTTTATCTTGGTAAGAAGAATTGAAGGATCTTTAACGGACAACTCTAAATGCTCAGGTGCAATTTGATTTGCAAGCTGACACGCTTCATCCATATTCACTACTTTTACCAAAGCACCATTCTTGCTCAAGGATTTCCTAATTATCTCAAACCTTGACATGGTCGGCAGTTTTGTCGAAATACATTGCTCGACCTTATTCAGCAAATCATTTGAGGGACTTATGAGAATTGCACGAGCGAGTTCGTCATGTTCCGCTTGCGAAAATAAGTCCATCGTAACCCATTCCGGGTCGGAACTTTCGTCTCCGATTATAAGGATTTCTGAGGGCCCAGCAACCATATCAATACCTACGGACCCAAAAACCTGCCTCTTTGCCTCAGCAACATAAGCATTACCAGGACCAACTATTTTGTCAACTCTAGGAATACTTTGCGTACCAAACGCCAACGCAGCAATCGCTTGAGCTCCCCCAACGTTAAATATTCTATCGACACCAGAGATTGCCGCCGCCGCGAGCACTAAATCATTGATCTGTCCGCTAATCGACGGTACAACCATAATAATTTCATCCACGCCCGCAACAGATGCTGGGATCGCGTTCATCATAACAGATGAGGGATAAGCTGCTTTTCCGCCAGGGACGTAGATTCCAACTCTTTCAAGTGGTAGAACTCTCATTGCAAAATGCGAGCCTTTTGAATCAGTGTATGAATAGGGTTCGATTTTTTGATGAGAGTGGTATAGTCTGATCCGTTCATAAGCTTTAGTCATGGCCCTAATCTGATCCTTTTGCCCAATGCTTAAGACTCTCCGTTTGATATTATCATCCAAAACAATTTGTTTGACGCCGGCAAAGGAACTCCCATCAAATTTTCTTGAATATTTTTCCACTGCAGCGTCCCCGCTCGACTTGACATCTTCAATGATTTCTTTAACTACTTCTGAAACCCTGGCTTTATCAGTCCCTGAAACGGATATAAGCTGGGCAAAGGCATCTTTAAAATCGTTTTGGCCAGTGTTTAATCTCTTAATCATTGATAGTTTTTCCCGTGGTTTTTTCGTCTGCAACCAATCTTAACCCTTCTAATATTTCTGTTATTAAATTATCTTTCAATTTTAAAGATGCTTTGTTGATGATCAACCTCGACGAAATGTTTTTAATAAGTTCCACTTCAACTAGCCCATTAGCCTTCAAAGTGTTTCCCGTTGAGACCAAATCGACGACCGCATGAGAAAGCTCGACAAGAGGTGCTAATTCAATAGATCCGTATAGTTTTACAAGATTCACGTTTTTCCCTTTCCTGCAAAAATATTCAAGTGTTTGCTGGGGATACTTAGTTGCAATAGTTATCGTCACATCAGACTCAAGCATAGACATATACACATCGATATCTCGAACAGCAACTGATAGTCTACACAGACCTATCCCCAAATCGAGCGGTTGATAAACATCCTTTGAATCAAGTTCGTCCAAAACATCTGAGCCAACTACACCTATGTCAGCGGCTCCATAATGGACATAAGTCGGAACATCCTGGCTACGCACGATTAGTAATCTCACACCAGGATTATCGGTCTCAATTACTAAATTTCTTGAGATGTCTTCGTACTTAAACTCAGGAAAATCTGTTTGTCTGAGAAGCGTTGAAACTTCCTTGAAAATTCTGCCCTTTGGAAGCGCGAACGTAATCATTCCCTTATTCTCACTACATTAGCACCTAGCTCAGCTAACTTTATATCCATGTTTACATAACCTCTATCCAAGTGATAAATCCTATCTATTAAACTCTCTCCATCAGCAACTAAAGCAGCCACAACTAGTCCTGCGGAGGCCCTTAAATCTGTGGCCATCAGTTTAGCTGCTGACAGTCGTTTTTTTCCTTGTACAATCGCAGTTCTTCCTTTAACTTTTATATCAGCTCCCATTCTTTGCATCTCAGAAACATGCATGAAGCGATTTTCAAAGATGCTCTCATCAATTAGCGCAATACCGTCAGAGACTGCATTTACAGCCATTAATTGAGCCTGCATATCGGTAGCAAATCCGGGAAAAGGAGATGTCTGACAACTAACAGACGTCGGTCTTTGATCGAATTTTACTTTTAAACCGCCATTGACTTCAAGAAATTCTCCTCCACAAGATTTCAGTTTTTCATAAGCTAGCCCCATTATTTTTCGGTCAAAGTTCTTCACAAAAATTTGTCCTCCACACGCGGCAATGGCACAGATGAAGGTACCAGCCTCGATTCGGTCGGGAATTACTCTGTGACTCGCAGCAATGAGTTTCTCTACTCCCTCGATACGAATAATGTCAGTTCCCTCCCCCTCGATTTTAGCGCCCATAGATTTTAGACAACAAGCAAGATCGACTACCTCCGGCTCTCGAGCTGCGTTCTCTATAACCGTTTGCCCCTCTGCAAGGCAGGCAGCCATCATTAGGTTCTCCGTTCCCGTTACCGTTATCAAATCAGTAACGATTCTAGCGCCTCTCAATTTATTTGCCTTTGCATCAATGTACCCATCTCTAAGAGTGATATCAGCCCCCATTTTTTCCAAACCTTTTATGTGCTGATCAACCGGTCGCTGCCCGATGGCGCATCCACCAGGTAAACTAACCTTTACCTCTCCCATCCTTGCAAGCAATGGACCCAGAGTCAGAATAGATGCCCTCATTGTTTTGACCAGCTCGTATGAGACTATATTAGAGCACAATCCTTTGCTATTTAATACGCAGGTTTTTCGTTCGAAATCTACCTCAATCTCTACGCCAAGGCTTTTCAATAAAGTTAGAAGGGTTTGAACATCGCCGAGCCGCGGGACGTTAAAAATGTTCAATTCCTCTGATGACAAAAGTGACGCACAAAAAATTGGTAAACAAGCATTTTTTGCACCGTCTAAATCGATTTCTCCTGAAAGCCTCGAAGGACCACTTACCTTAAATTTTTCCACTCGTCCTCAGTATACGTCTTGAAAGAAAGAGCGTGCACATCTTTTTCAAAACAGTTTCCCAACGCATCGTAAACTAACTTATGCCGATCAACTCTGTTCAACCCGTCAAATGCGTTGCTAACAACCACTGCTTGAAAATGACTTCCGTCACCATCCACAATCAAATGTGAAACAGTTATCTTTCTACTAATAAAATTTTTGATTTTAGTTTGAATGTCATCCATGTTGTTCTCTCAAATTTATTTTCCGGAAGTATTCCTTCAATCCGCCATCCAAAAGTTTCAGCTCCTTTGTAGTCTTCATAGCGCATAATCTACCCTCTCTCAAAAAAGCAACTCTATCACATAGCGCCTCAGCCTCTTCCAGATAATGAGTGGTAAGTATGATGGTGTGACCATCTCTGTTCAGTTTTCGTACAAAATCCCAAAGACTTTCTCGCAAGTCAATGTCAACCCCGGCCGTAGGCTCATCTAAAACTATGATAGAAGGTTTGTGAACCAAAGCCTGAGCTATAAGGACTCTTCTCTTCATGCCCCCAGACAATGATCGCATATTTGAATTAACTCTTTCTGAAAGGCCTAATGCATTCAAACACTCTTCCAACCACGATTGATTATTTCGTAATCCAAAAAAACCAGATTGAATTTGCAAAGTCTCGATAACGGAAAAAAATGGGTCAAAAACTAGTTCTTGAGGCACGATTCCAATATTTGACTTTACAAAACTGGTGTGCTGCTTAATATTCTTTCCTAAAACCATAACGGATCCACTACACGCGTCATTTAAACCAGCTAGTATGCTAATTAGAGTAGTTTTGCCCGCACCATTTGGGCCAAGTAGTCCAAAAAACTCACCCTTTTCAACTGTTAGTGAAACATCGTTCAATGCATTAAATGAGGACCCATTTTTTCTGTAGGTTTTCGACAAATTTTTAAATACGATCGCGCTCATCTAATTATCACTAGAAATAACCTGTGCTAATGATGTCAAATGCAAGAGCGCCGCTAGGTCGTCAGGTACATTTACGTAGGTTACTTTCAAATCCTTTGAAATATTAGAGATTGATCTTTCAATTTGAACAATATAAACGACGCCCAAAGTATCAACCTTTTTTACCTCTTCAAAATTAACAACTAACTTCCTCGAAACCAATTCAGAACCGAATTCTTGCAACAGTTCCTTAGCCTTGTGAAGCTCCTGAACAATAGTTACTTTAGTTAGCTGTTCGCCGACAGTTAGAATAAGTGACTTATTGATTTCAGAGCCAACCATTCAAGAATTACTTTTACCCAACAGCTTGCTGTTTTTTTCTTTAATTTCCTTTATTAGACCATCAATGCCCTGGGACTTTACAATTTGGGAAAACTGCACTCGATAGTTTTCTACCAACCAAAGACCCAAAACATTCAAATCGTAGATTTTCCAACCGCCTTCAGTCAGCTTCATTCTGTAACTCACTGGCACGGCCTGCTGACCGGGAACTGAAACTCTTGTTTTGACAATGACACTTTTAGCACCTTGCTTTCTTCTTGGCGGTAGAATTTTCACTTTTGCTTGCTCCGCAAATTTTATAGAACCAGAGTAACTGAGTAGCAAAAGTTGTCTAAAGACCTTCATAAGATTTATCCTCTGTTTCTCAGTAGCGGCTTTCCACTTTTTTCCAACAGCAAGTGCCGTCATTTTTTCAAAATCTAATATCGGCATGACTTTTTTATCGACAAGTTCGTTAATGCTACCCAAATTTCCGCTGGCAAGCTCTGGCCTACTCTTGATCTCAGTGATTATTTCTTGAGTGACTGATGAAATAACATCTTCTGGTTTTGGATCAGCTTTTACCGAAACCTGTGTAAGAAAACTTATCGTACCTAACATCAGAAGTTTAAAAACCATTGCTAACTCCAGTAAAAACTTCAATCTTCAATTTGACTTTCCCTAATAGCGAAATACGCGCTCCGCATAGCCATATATCGGTCAAAAGCTAAAGCTTCAAAGGCTTGCTCGGCTGACAGCAGTCTAGCGCGCGTATCAATAACCTTTAGAGTATTAGCAGCTATTTTGGTTTCCCTGTCACGGGCAATATTGTTAAGCGGGTCAGCAAATAAATCGACTATCCGCCCTAGGCCATCTCGTACGGAACTCGGTCCTAGCAGGGGAAGTACGACATACGGGCCTGAAGCAACCCCATATGTTCCGAGTGTTTGACCACTATCCTCATCAGTTTTTGCAATTCCCATCCTTGTAGCAACGTCATTAAAACCAAGAATACCAACTGTGGAATTTACTAAAAATCGAACAGTTGATTCAGAGGAACTCCGAAAATCTAGTTGAAGAGCGTGTTGTATTGCGGTCATTAAATCACCAAGGTTTGAAAAGAAATTAGTTATACCAGTTCTGAGCGGTTGGGGTAAGGTTTTCTCATATCCTTGGGCAATAGGCTTAAAAATGGTCCTATCTACACTTTCATTAAATTTGAAAATAGCGCGATTCGTCCCCTCCCATGGGTCACGAGGATCAGCGGGCCCCTCATGCCGCAGCAACCCCGCGCAACCTGATGTTAGTAGATTCAATAAAATTAGAGAAACTAAAATATATACCCTCACTTATTTTCCATAACAAATTAGGTTATAACGGTTGGCCCAAATATAACATTAACATTTATTACCGCTTCTCTTGAAAATTATAAAGAAATTGAGAAATAATATTCTCCAAAATGACCGCCGATTGCGTCAGTTCTATTTCATCGGTATCGGCTAAATAGGCTGTTTCAGCGCCAGGCATTATTCCTAGGTATTTCTCACCTAATAGCCCAGCAGTCAATACTTTTATCGAACTATCTGTTGGAAATTTCATATCTTTATCAAGCCTTAAATAGACTTTTGCCTGATACACTTCGTCATCAAATTCTATTTTCTCAACTCTTCCTACGAGAACACCCGAACTCCTTACCGCTGCGCGAGCCTTCAGACCTCCTACATTATCGAAGAAAGCTACCAATCTATAACCATCAGAAAAAGAGGATCCGACAAGGTTACTGGCCTTTAAAGAAAGAAAAAAAATAGAAGCTAACCCAAAAAGGAAAAATAGCCCGACGGAAAAATTTGTTCGATTATTGTTCATATCATCATTTAATTGTTAAACATAAAGGCAGTCAATATAAAGTCTAAACTCAATATTGCAAAGGCGCTAACAACTACGCACAGAGTTGTTGCAGAGGACACGCCCTCGGGGGTCGGTTTTGCTGAGTGTCCCATATATAAAGCGATTTGTGTCACCGCTAAACCAAAAATACAACTTTTAATTACACCGTTTAGAACGTCTTCACGAAAATCTACGTTGCTGGACATTTGTCCCCAAAATGCCCCTGGATCAACGCCAATCATTACAACAGCTATTAACCAGCCTCCAAAAACTCCTACCGCCGAAAAAACAGCACATAAAATGGGGACTGATATTATGCCGCCAACAAATCTTGGAGTCAGGATTCGAGTAACTGGATTAACTCCCATAGCTTCTAACGCTGAAAATTGCTCTCCTGCACGCATTAGGCCGATCTCAGCGGTCAGAGAAGTACCGGCACGACCAGAAAAAAGTAAGCTAGCAACCACCGGTCCCAGTTCTCTAACAAGCGAAAGGCATACTAGTAAGCCGAGGGCTTCTTCCGAACCATAACGCCTAAGAGTGTAGTACCCTTGCAGACCCAGCACCAGGCCAACAAATAGGCCGGAAAGTACAATAATTCCCATTGAATTATTACCAAGAAACTTAATTTGGTATAACACGTGATGAATTTTTACCCGAAAAAAAAATGTATTTTTCAACAACTCGAAAAATAAAATCGAAAAGTTACCTATTCCGATGATTTTTTCTGCTGTTTTTTGTCTCAAATTCATAGTTGTAAAGGTAAAAGGTTAAGGTCGCAAAAAGTCCTCGATATTTTTGGCTGGGTAATGAAACTTTACAGGTCCTTGCAGCCGTCCCTGTATAAACTGCTGCACCTCCTCATTCTTGGACTTTTGAATCTCGGAAGGGTTGCCTTCACAAATAATTTCAGCACCCGCAAGGCGCGATGCCAATAAAATCACTCTATCTGCAATTGCAAATGTTTCAGCCACATCATGGGTAACAATTATTGACGTTGCTTTCAAACTGTCATTCAACTTTTTGATTAAATTCGCAGTTATCCCTAAAGAGATCGGGTCTAAACCCGCGAACGGTTCATCGTATAAAATTAAATCGGGATCAAGAACTGTTGCCCTGGCTAATGCTACCCTCCTTGCCATTCCTCCCGATATTTCGGCCGGCATTAGGCCTGCTGCCCCCCTCAATCCAACGGTTTCTAGTTTTAGTAATACTAGGTCACGTAATAGATCCTCTGGTAAATTCAAGTGTTCTCGGGCGGGAAAAGCAACGTTCTCAAAACAAGAAAGATCAGTGAAAAGCGCTCCAAATTGGAATAAAAAACCCAATTTCTTTCTAACTTCAAGTAGTTTTTTATTTGATATTTTTGCTAAATCATTTCCCATAACTAACACTTTTCCGCTGTCCGGTTTCATCAGACCTGAAATTAGACGCAAAAGAGTAGTTTTCCCAACCCCGGATCCTCCCATAATAGCTACAACTGATCCTTTTTGGATTGATAGATTTAAGTTGTCTATGATAGGCTTCCCTTGATAAGAAAAAATTAGGTCGCTGATTGTAACTGTGTCATTCTGAGACATGATTGCAAAAAAAAAAATGAATTCAAATAAGAAACCAATTAACTCCAAAGATATATTAGAAAGAGCAAAATTAGTACTAAAAATTGAATTTGAAGAGATTCAAGCGGTAGGTGATAAGCTGGATAGCGGTTTTGTCGGAGCGATCGAACTTATTTCATCCACCGAGGGTAGAGTCATAGTCACAGGTATGGGTAAATCCGGGCATATCGGAAAAAAAATATCGGCTACATTGGCATCGACGGGAACACCCTCGACTTTTTTACACCCGGCAGAGGCCCATCATGGAGACCTTGGGATGGTACAAAAAAATGATATCATCCTGGCGATTTCTTACTCAGGGGAAACCGATGAGGTCTGCAGTTTGGTACCGCACTTTAAAAGGATAGGAGCACCTATAATTGCGATTACTGGCGATTCTAACTCTTCCCTAGCAAAACTGTCCCGTAGCCATATAAATGCTTCCGTGAAAGTAGAAGCTTGTTCACTAAACCTCGCTCCAACAGCGAGCACAACGGTTGCGCTTGCTTTAGGAGACGCATTAGCGGTTGTTTTGCTAGAAATGAGGGGTTTTAAGGCAAATGACTTCGCTCTTACTCACCCGTCCGGATCGCTAGGAAGAAGGTTATTTGTAAAAGTGAACGATTTAATGAGGACTGGAGAGAATATACCATCAGTAGAACCTGAAAGATCGGTTGGCGAGGCAGTTTTAGAAATGAGCGCCAAACGGATGGGAATGACCTGCGTAATAAATAAAGAGGGGGAAATTTTGGGGATTTTAACGGACGGTGATTTAAGAAGAATTATTTCTCGTGGGACTGATATTCATAAAAAATTAGTCTCCGACGTAATGTCAAAGAAAGCACATACAATCGACGGGGACTTACTCGCGAGTGAAGCAGCTTTAAAAATGGAAAAAAATAAAATCAATCATCTTTTAGTGGTGAACAATAGACACAAACTTATTGGCGCCTTAGGGATACATGACTTATTGGAAGCAAAAATTTTATAGTATTATGACAGCACAAAATTCCGACATATTGAAAGAAAAAATTTTGCAAATCCAGTGGATGTTTTTTGATGTTGACGGCATACTAACCGACGGGAGTTTGTTTTACGGTGTCGACGGGGAAGTATTAAAAAAGTTTAACGTTTTGGATGGCTACGGCATTAAAAGATTAAATTGCAATGGTGTTTCTGTTGGCCTGCTTAGCAGCAGAGACCATCCCTCCACGAGAATTAGAGCCGCTGAGTTGGGTATTACTAATGTCATGTTAGGTAAAGAAAATAAGTTAGAAGCCTTTACTGCCTGGAGTAAAACTACCGGCATAAATCCGAAATATTGTGGTCATATGGGAGATGATTTTCCTGATTTGGACTTATTTGATGTGGTTGGCTTCACTGCAAGCGTTCCCAACGCAATCGAAAAAGTAAAGAAAAAAGCTGATTACGTGAGTAAAACCACCGGTGGTAAGGGAGCCGTCAGAGAGGTTGCAGACTTGATTTTAAATTTTAGAGGCGCTTGTGAGTCATAACTGGAGGGACGTAACTAGCATCATTCTTCCTCCTGGTCTAGTTTTTATATTAGCGTTAATCACGGGAATTTTAAGTAAGACGTTACTACTTGAAACTCCTTCTAAGGAAAATTATACCGAAAACACGATTGAGATGTCCGGCGTTGAAATCGTGCATAATAAATTTGACAACAAAAAGCACTCTCTTAATTTAATCGCTGCAGACAAAGTTGTGTACAAAGGCAAACGGATGAATTTTTTCAACCCTAACCTGATCTCCTACGTTAAAGATCAGGACTTTGTCGAAATTAGTTCTTTGCGAGCTAATTCTAACTCTGACATGAGCGTGGTAAATTTGAGCGGTGCTGCAGAAATAAGGCAAGTCGATGATGAGGGCAAAACCGTACTTAAAGTAAGCTCAGAAGAGCTAGTCTTCAAGGTAAAGGATAAAATTATCGAAACGGATAGAGCTGTTGTAGTAGAACAAAATCAATTTAGAATTGACGGAACAGGTATGATATTCGATCAAAAACTTAGTACTTTCGAAGTCAAACAACAAGCGAGTTTAAAGTCGAGGAGTCTGCTGGATAAATGAATTATTTAACAAAGTGTTTTTTTTTCTTGCTTGTTTTTCTGCACGGAGCAGTTAACAGCGCGGATCAATCTAGTAATACTCACCTTCCCCTCCAAATAGACGCTAACACAATCCAACATGATGACGCCAAAGCTGTAACTAAGTTTGTTGGCAACGTGGTTTTGGTGAGAGGAGACCTAACCTTAAAAGGAGACTCACTAATACTAAATCAGACTGAAGAAGGGTTATCATTTGGCAAAGTAATTGGCTCACCAGCCATTTTCAAAACAAGAAGGACGGTTGAAGACGGGTGGGTTGAGGGACAGGCACAAAGATTAGATTACGACGAAAGAAATTCCAGTTTTTTCCTCCGTGGCAACGCACGACTCGTACGTAAGGAAAAAGGTAAGATCAAAGAGGAGGTTTCTGGAGATGAGCTGAGCTACAACAGTGATTCAGAAATCTACAAAGCGATCACTGAGCCGGGTGAGACAAGAACCAGAATGACAGTTATTCCACAGCCCTAGAATGAATAAATACGAAAATGAGGGTTTAATACATACCCTCAGTGCGATCGACTTAGAAAAGAGCTTTAGGAAAAAACAAATTGTCCGAAAGGTCTCCGTAGAAGTAAAGAGCGGCGAGGTTGTTGGCTTACTCGGACCCAATGGTGCCGGAAAAACAACCTGCTTTTATATGATTCTAGGCATAACTCATCCCGACAGCGGCAATGTTTTTATAAATAATGAAAATATTACACGCTATCCACTCTATAAGCGTTCCCACAAAGGTTTAGCGTATTTGCCGCAAGAGGCCTCAATATTTAAAAAAATGACGGTAAGTCAAAATATTGAAGCTATCCTAGAGCTCAAACATGGTAAATCTGGCCTGAACAAATTAAAAAAAACCTTTATTAAGGAAAAAAGAGATAAACTACTAAGTGAGTTACAAATTAATGGGATACGAGAAAATTTAGGACATACTTTGTCCGGAGGAGAAAGGAGGAGAGTTGAGATCGCTAGAGCGCTAGCAACCAACCCGAAGTTTCTTTTGCTCGATGAGCCGTTTGCTGGTGTTGATCCAATTGCAGTTATTGAAATACAACGAATTATCAGGTTTTTAAAACGTAGTGAAATTGGAATACTAATAACCGATCACAATGTTAGAGAGACCCTCGGGATTTGTGACAGGGCAACTATAATCAACAACGGTTTAGTTTTAGCAGATGGTAGCCCTGACCAAATTATAAAGGACGAAAATGTTAGAAAAATCTATTTAGGAGAACACTTTAAACTCTAATATGAAAACTAGCATAGGACTAAAAACAAGTCAGCAATTAGCATTAACTCCCCAATTACAGCAGTCCATAAAGCTGTTACAAATGTCGACTATTGAACTACGCGAACAACTGGAAAGTACAATTCTGGAAAACCCCCTTTTAGAATTCGACGAAAATGCAGGGTCTCCGCAAGCAGAAAACGGAGAAAATTTGAAGTCTGTAGAAAGATCTCAGCAAAGCGAAAATAACAACAAGGGGGAGACCGAAGAAAAACGCGACGATTTTGAAGACCAAAAAGCGTTTGAAACTTCTGTTGAGATAGGTTACAAAAACAATGATATTTGGTCGCAAACGAAGCCCTCCAAAAACCGAGCAAGTAATGACGACTCGGGAGATTTCCGGGAAAACTTAAAAGAGGCTCCCGTCTCTCTAACCCAACATTTAAGTGCTCAGTTGGCCCCGATGAAATTGCATGATAAAGAAAGGGCATGGATTGAAATTTTAATCCATGCTTTAGATCCGGATGGCTTTTTGAGGGAAAGTCTAGAAGAAGTCGAAGAGCCGTTCAGAGAAGAATTTAGAGACCTTTACGGAGAAAGTCTTAGTAGTGACGAGCGTTTTATCGGCCTCAAGCTTCTTCAAAGTTTTGATCCAATTGGTATTGGAGCAAAAGATTTAGCCGACTGCTTGCGAATACAAATTCTGTCGAGAAAAGAGCAATTGGAACAGGATGTCTATCATGCATGCTTAACAATAGTCTCCGATTGTCTTAACTTGTTAGCTCAACATAATATCTCGGGGTTAACTAAGGCTACTGGCTTTCCTAAAGATGTCGTGTTGAGGGCGGAGAATGAAATTCGGAATTTGAACCCTCGTCCCGGTTCTAGCTTTAAAGACGATATTGCTTTAACAGTAATTCCTGACACTATTGCATTTAAGACTAATTCAGGCAGTTGGTCAGCAAGATTAAATGAATCTGCTATTCCAAGGTTGAAAATTGATCAAGATTACGCGCAAGCAATTCGAAATTCAAGCGGGAATAAAAACTCAATGGGACAACAGCTACAAGAAGCTAAATGGATGCTCAAAAATATTCAACAACGCTTTGATACGATACTACGGGTATCACAGACCATCGTGGATGTTCAGCAGGATTTTTTTGAAATCGGACCCAGAGCCATGAGACCATTGGTACTTAGGGACGTTGCAGCACGCTGCGACCTTCATGAGTCCACAGTTTCAAGGGTGACTAATCAGAAATATATTTCTACTCCACTCGGATGTTTTGAATTAAAGTATTTTTTTGGAAGTCACGTTACCACTGAGAGTGGAGGAGTGGCATCCGGGACAGCGATAAAAGAACAAATAAAAGATTGGATTGGTGAAGAAAACCTTGACAAGCCTTTATCTGACCAAAATATGTCTGACAAATTTTCATCCATCGGAATAGTTATTGCGAGAAGAACCGTTGCAAAATATAGAGAAGCTTTAAAAATCCCAAGTGCAAGTATCAGAAAACGACGATAGGAGGTATTTATGAGTATAAGAATCACCGGTCATCAGATTTCACTTACAAGTGCGATAAAGCGGTATGTAACCCGTAAACTTATTCGTTTAAATAAAAAATTTAAACATCAAATGAACTTTAGTTGTGTTTTGGAGGTAAATAAACTCAGCAAAAAAGTTGAAGTTACTACACATTTACCGGGCAAAGATATTCATGTTGAGGTTGAGGATAAGGATATGTATACTGCAATTGATATTTTAGCCACAAAAGTTGAAAGGCAGATTGTCAAATACAAAAAACTCCATTTGATAGATATGCATTCCTCAAGACTTATTAATTAATTTTTGAGTGATGAACAGGCTTGCCCAAATACTTCCAAAAGAAAATGTAATGATTTCTGTCAGGGCAGGTAGCAAGAAACGTGTATTTGAGCAAGCAAGTTTGTTATTTGAGTCAAGGTGCCAGATTGCTCGAAGTAAAATCTTTAATGCCTTATTTTCAAGAGAAAAGCTAGGCTCTACCGGTTTGGGTAACGGCATAGCTATTCCTCACGGTAGACTTGAAGGCCTGAAAAAATCAATCGCGGTCGTACTTTGTCTTGATATACCGATTCCTTTCGATGCCAGCGATGGAAAAGCTGTAGATTTATTAATTTTCCTGCTTGTTCCAACTAATGCAAGTAAAGATCATCTAGAAACATTGGCGGAAGTGGCAAATATGTTATCGGATAGTAAATTCATTAATGAGTTAAGGCATTCTGCAACAGTTGATCAACTGCATGACGGTATTTGCTCATGGATGCAGACAGATTCGAAGGTTGCAGATTAGGTGCAATGCTACGTGTAAATGATTTTTTTTCATCTCACCTTGGCGCTTTAAAGCTAAATTGGCTTTTAAATGAGCACTCCTCAGAAGCTGTAATATCCGGAAATGCGCAAGAGAGTGCTGATCTGATAGGTCATTTAAATTTAATACACCCCTATCGCATCCAAGTTTTTGGGCAGCCGGAGGTTAGGTATTTTAACGAATTAAATACTAAACGACGAAAATATTTAAGCGCAGAGCTGTTTGCCGCAAAGCCACCTGCAATAATCATTGCTGATAACCAAATACCTCCTGAAGAAATATTTGTTGCATGCGACCGAGAAAAAATTCCTCTTTTCAGTACTGAGAACTCGGCAGCGGGAATCATAGAAAAGCTTAGGATTCTTATTTCCAAAACTCTCGCACCTAGAGAAACGCGCCATGGAGTTTTCATGGATGTTCTTGGATTAGGAGTGTTAATTTCAGGAGAGTCTGGTTTAGGAAAAAGTGAACTTGGTTTAGAACTTTTAACAAGAGGTCATGGATTGGTTGCTGATGATGCGGTTGAATTTACGAGAGTAACAAACGATGTGATTGAGGGAAGGGCTCCTGAACTTTTAAGAGATTTAATCGAGGTTAGGGGTTTGGGCCTATTGAATATAAGAACTATATTCGGAGAATCAAGTGTAAGAAGAAAATTAAGACTTAGACTCATAGTACAGTTGATTAAAAGATCACTTATCAATGAGTATGATAGATTGCCGCTTGAAGCGCTTTATGAAGAAATCTTAGGATTAAAAATTAAGAAAGTTGTCATACCGGTATCGGCCGGGAGGAATATCGCAGTCTTAGTCGAAGCAGCTGTTAGAAATACAGTTCTGCAATTACGAGGAGTCGATACTATGAAAGAGTTTATGGAAAAACAACGAAAAGCAATCAAAAAAACTGAAACTTAAAATGAAAGAATGGTAGAAGTATTCGTTGTAACGGGCATATCGGGTTCAGGAAAGACCTCAGCATTAAATATGCTAGAGGACCTTGGTTATTATTGTATAGATAACTTACCTGTCGCTCTCGTAAAAAACGCTTTGTCTATGCTAGCAGCTAAAGGCTACCGACGTATTGCTCTTTCGGTTGACGCAAGAGATAAAGAAATTTCAAAAAATCTTAATCCTACGATAGATTCTTTAAAAGATCAGTACAACATAAACGGAATTTTTCTGACTGCATCGACTACAGTCCTTCAAAGACGGTACTCCGAAACAAGAAGAAGGCATCCATTCAGCTTCCAGGATGATGCTACAGACGAAAGTCAGATAGCAAATACTATTGGAGAATGTATTGAAAAAGAGCGGGCATTAATGGCAAAAATTCAAAACAATTTCTTAACTTTAGATACCAATCAACTCAACCCTAACGATTTAAAAAAATCCATGTTCGAATTGATTGACGAAAAAAAAAGCAATTTTTCCTTAATTGTAGTCCAATCATTTTCTTACAAAGACGGCATTCCCATCGATTCGGATATTGTATTCGATGCCAGGTGCCTACCCAACCCATTCTATGATCCAGAACTACGCAACTTAACCGGCAGAGATTCTAAAGTGATCTCATATCTGTCTAAAAAAAGTGAGATGAATTCATTTATTAAAGATATTTTTGCATATTTAGAAACCTGGCTACCTACATATTTAAACAAAGAGAGATCGTATTTAACGATATCAATCGGATGCACAGGAGGAAAACATCGATCTGTATTTTGTTCCGAGGAAATTGCCGCAAATTTATCAAAAAAATGGAGGATACTCATTAGACATAGAAAAGTGTTATGACGAAAGAATCCAAAAAGAAGAATCTTGTAATATTTTTTCCAAAATTTTGGGCATTGGTACTTTTTTATTTGCAGTTTTACGGGCAATTTGATGCTTGCCGCTGAGTTTTATCTTATCGAAGACACACTCTCTTTTCCAGACATCTACAGTTAAATCACAATTTGACACTTTAAGTCGGTAACTTCTGAAAAAACGTTTCCTAGGGAGTCGCTTGTTTTCTTTCATCTTGATATTTGAAGCGGGTACAAATAACGATTTCCATAATTTTTCCTCTGTCTGTTTTTCTAATATAACTTTTTCCCTATCCATGGCTAGAACCCATGTTAACTTTCTCTCTTTAAGAATCTTTTTAGTTTTTTTTGGATACAACTCGACTGTTTCTGACGTAAAGCTTTCACAATCATCCGATACGGGACATCTCTCGCAGGCGGGACTAACAGGTTTGCAAACTAAAGCGCCTAAGTCCATGATGTATTGGCTGTAAAGTGGCATTTCCGAGTTTTTTTGTGGTAGTAATTTGATCGCAAGCGATAGTAACGCTTTTTTTTCCTTCATCTTAGGATTTACTTCATTCAAACAATACCTACGAGATAAAACCCTTGTAACATTTGTGTCCAATATAGCTACCCTCTCACTATTAGTAAAAGAAGAAATAGCTGCAGATGTTGATGCCCCAACACCCGGAATAGTTTCCCAATCAATTGCATTTTTTGGAAAAACTTTCTGCCTATCATTTAGTATTACCTTCGCACCTTTGTGCAGGTTTCTAGCTCTTCTGTAATATCCTAATCCTGACCATACACTTATAACTTCATCTACAGAAGAATTTGCAAGTTTCTCAATATTCGGAAACTTTTCCATGAAGTGTTTGAACTTAGGCATGACCACAGCAAGTTTTGTTTGTTGTAGCATCGTTTCAGAAACCCAAATTTTGTAAGGGTCAAACATTCCATTATTTTTTTCCTTCCATGGAAGTGCATTTCTGCCCTCTTTGGTTCCCCATTGAATAAGTCTCTCAGAAAAATTCTTCATCTCTGGCAACGAGGGCAAAACGTAGTAGCTCTTTGCCCAATAGTCTTTTTCACCAATTCAGTATTGCAAATTACGCAACTTTCTTTTTTCCCGTAAATTAAGTGTTCGTCAACGAACGACCCCCTTTCACCTTCAAGTCCCGAGAAATCCCTAAGCGAACTACCGCCTTTCGAGATAGCGTTAGAAAGAACAGTTTTCAAACAAGCCACCAGTTGCGAGCATTTCGAAATGCTTAACTTAAAACACGCTATCGTCGGGATAATACCTGCTCGAAAGAGCGCCTCTGTTGCGTAAATATTACCCACTCCGGCAATTTGTTTACCATCCATTAGAAATATCTTTATGTTTCTCGTTACGCCCCTCGTCATTTTAAATAGCCTGTTAGCACAAAACCTATCAGAAAGTGGTTCTAGTCCGAGATTTAATAATGCTGATAAATCCGCGGGTGTTTTAGTATTTATCCTACTGATCATCCGAACCCCACCAAAACGCCTAGGGTCATGAAGTAGAACAAACTTGTTACTAAAATTTAAATACATATGAATATGGTTTAAAGACTTTGTTATGTATTCTTTTTCTTGTAAATTTTTCGCAACAATTAAACGTCCGCTCATGCCAAAATGGATTAGTAAATACCATTCAAAAAGTTCTAAAATTAGGTATTTACCTGTTCTGCTTACCCCGTAAATTTTTTTTCCTAACAACAGCTGCTTGTCAATTTCACTTAATTGGGAACGCATTCTAAGATTACTGGTCCAAACATTTGTTATAATTGCGTTTTGTATGAACGGGCGCAAAGTGTTTGCTACTGTCTCCACCTCGGGTAATTCTGGCATATTTAAAGAGTCTTAGATGATATCTAAACATATTACACAGACCAAAGCCTTCGTAATCGGGCTTCTGAGCTTTTGTTATATTAACACCTTCTGGACGTTAAAAGCGCATGCTGATGACTCGCCAGACGTAGCGCCTGAAATAATTTTTCAAATCTTAGCCAGCGAAATAGCCTTAATCTCAGGGAACATCGCAAGTGCAATTGTCACATATTTAGACGTTGCATCAAAGACCGGTGATATTGGAGCAGCAAAAAGGGCAACGGAGCTGGCATTAGCCGTTAGAGATCACGACTCAGCGTTAAAAGCGGCAGAGATATGGCAGAACAATGATTCAGGGGATGTCGACGCATCAGAGGCTCTCAAGGCTCTTTATTTAATTACGGGGAAAAATAAGGAGTTAATCGGCAGACTTGTCATTGAAAGAGAAACCTCAAGAAAAAACAAAACCTTAGACAATTTTTATAACGAAATGAATATTCTCGTCAGCAAGTCGAGCAATGCGAGTAACGCTTTAGACATATTTGAAAAAGTGTCGTACAAAGATCGATACCGTCCGGAAGTGATGTATTCTCGTGCAATGCTCTACTACCGAAACGGAAATAAAGAAAAAATGGAGGATATTCTTCGTAATTTAGTAAAAAAGAAACCAGATCATGTACAGGCTTTAAATGCACTCGGATACAGTATGGCGGACGCCAATAAAAATCTTACGGAGGCTTTTGACCTGATCAAAGCAGCTTTGACTTTTTCACCCCAGGACCCTCATATAATCGATAGTATGGGATGGGTATACTTCAGACTTGGTCAATTAGAAATGGCTGAGGAGTGGTTGGAAAAAGCTTACATCCAACAACCGGATGCAGAAATATCCGCACACTACGGTGAAGTGTTGTGGAATTTGTCAAGAAAAAAAGACGCAATCCAAGTTTGGCAGACAGGTTTCAACAAAGAGCCGACCAATGCTATTCTGCTTGAGACTGTTGACCGTTTGAAGGTAAGTATTGACAAACTTCAGGATAATAACTGACATTAAAATTTTTTTCTACCTCACTCTGTGTTTGGTATTTGTAGGGTGCTCTTCTTTACAAAAAAGGGACTCGTACGCCTACGCATTTCAAACAGGTAGAATCCTACTGGTATACTCAGGTGAAAAGAGACAAGCAGTTAAGGCAAGATTTGAATGGATTGAATCTTATGAAAATGGGAAACGAAGTGTTACCATAAATATTTTTGATTTATGGGGTAACCACCTTTTCAAAACATTAAAAGAAACTAACTTAACGAACAGCCTGAGTTCTGACTGGCACTTTTTTTTATATGATGGAAACATAGTTGACGACTTTATAATTACACGAGAAATTTTTCGACTTTTAAAAATGAGATTAACACAAGCAAAATTATTTAAATTACTAGACGAAATCAATGAACTAATAAGTGAAAGTAGAAAATATACGAAAAATAATGTTACACACAAAATGAAAAAAACCTTAGAACGTTCGGAAATATCAGTTAAGATTATTTTCGACTAATCAAGAGTAAATATTTTGATATTTCAAAGCCCAGCAAAGATTAACTTGTACCTGCATATAAAAGGAAAATATCAAAATAACTTTCACGAAATAGATAGCCTTTTCGTAAGAATTGACTTGCATGACGACCTGGATATATCATGCACACAGGATCCTTACATTGAACGATTCGGTGATCTTAGCCATTTAAGGAAGAATGACCTTTGTTATCGAGCAGCTATCGCCTTAAAAGAAAAATCAGGTTGCAATCTAGGTTGTAGATTAACTTTAAAAAAAAGAATACCCATTGGAGCAGGGCTGGGTGGAGGCAGTTCTAACGCCGCTACTGTATTGATGGGGCTCAATAGACTATGGGAATTGAAATACTCAAAGGATGAATTAAAATTTGTAGGAAAACAAATCGGGGCTGATGTTCCCTTTTTTATTGAACAATCTAACTGCTTCGCCACCGGGATGGGAGAAAATTTAAATGCGATCAAAAATGAACAGTTTATACCAAAATTTTATGTGATCCTGACACCAAATATAAAGATTTCGACTGCGTTAGTTTTTAAAAAATTCCAATTAAACAAGCAACATTTGACAAGACCAAAAATGAGTGTTCTAAGTCGAGCCGAGATGTTGTCGTCTCAGAATCCTTACTTTACTTTCGGATGTAATGATTTGGAATCAACCGTTTCATATTTATTTCCGATGATCAAAAAATACATTCGAGAAATGAAAAATGTGGCCAGCATGTTAGGGATTCCCGTTGAATGTTGCAGAATGTCTGGATCGGGTTCTACACTTTTTTGCGGGTTTTATACAAAGGAAGCTGCAGTTACTTACACACAAAAACTTTGCGACCATCTAAAGAAAAGTCAAATACATGAAAAACCAAATGTACTAATTTCGTCACTTTTTCATTAAAGGAATATTATAGAAAATGGTAGCTCCTACAAATATATTTCTTTTAAAACTTCGTAATTAAAACCTCTCAACTTTACCTGGGCAGGATCTGAAAGTTCCTCATCGGACGGAGAATCACCGGATTCCTGGTTTCTGAGAAAAGGCTCTCCATCGGGCAATTGCGGAATACAAACCAGTGAAACCAATGGGCGCGGCATATTCTGGCCACTATCATCTGGTACCGTGAAAATATATTTTCGGAGCTCAATTTTTTCTATATTTCTTACTTTACCGTTTACAACAATTGATAAGGGCAAATCACCTAATTCCTCTACATCGATATCTTCACCATTTATACTCACTATCGCTTTTGTGAAGTCTTTTAAAAGAGTTACCTGAGTCATTTAAAACTCCAATGAAGTGTGATTTAATCCTTATAGACTTATCATAAATTAGTGGTAATTACAAATAATGCATAAAGTCAGACAGCTATATAGTTTCTATTAAAATCAGATTAGGATGTCAGCAAAGTAATAAAAAGGATTTAAGTTGCTTAAAATGGCATACCCAAAAAACAAAAAATGATATTCTATAACCTAGTTATGATTAATATTAAAATATAAAATGACTTCTGAGAAATTTGGGATGGCAGAATTAATGCAAGGACGTCGTTTTTTATCAAACGAGTAATCGGACAAATGTTCAAAAAAGCCCTCTATCTGGAGCGCGAATGTCGTTCTTTCTAACTGGAACAGATACTGAAGTTGGAAAAACAGTTACCTGCGCGTGGCTATTATTACACTATCGTTATCATTACTGGAAACCTATTCAGTCAGGGATGGACAATCCAGATACAGAAATCGTTCGAAAAATTACAGACTTTCACGAATCGTTTTTCTTTCCGCCTACTTATGAATTGCAACAGCCTTTGTCTCCCCATACATCAGCCAAATTAGACGGTATAAAAATTGAGCTATCAAATTTTAAACTTCCACGAAATAATACAAAAATTGTTGTTGAAGGAGCAGGTGGAGTATTAGTCCCAATTAACGGAAGAAAGGAATTCATGGTAGATATAATGGCAAAACTAAGTCTACCAATTTTATTAGTGGCTAGAAGTAAACTAGGAACTATCAATCACACACTTCTCACAATTAATGAATTAAAGAGGAGAAATCTTCCCTTAAAAGGTATAATTTTGTGTGGTGAAAAAAACCGTGACAATAAGGAATCTATAGAAACGTGCTCGGGTGTGCCGGTAGTTGCCGAATTAAATCTTATGAAAACCATCGATAAGAATACGTTACTTCTAAACAAACCGGGGGGAAAATTAGATGAAATCTTTGCATCAGCAGGATAAAGATTTAATTTGGCATCCTTACACTCAGCATCTAGTTGAACCTGAGCCCATATTGATAGAAAGAGCTAAGGGGGCATCATTATTCACCTCTGAAGGCAACGAAGTGTTAGACCTAATTTCAAGCTGGTGGACTACCACACATGGTCACTCACATGAAAAATTAAATCAAGCAATAATTAATCAAGCAGAAAAGTTAGATCATGTGATGTTTGCTGGCTTCAGTCATCCGCCAGCAATAAAGTTAGCAACTGAGTTAATAACGGTTCTACCTAAAAATTTAAAAAAAGTTTTTTTTTCTGACAATGGTTCAACAGCAGTAGAAGTGGCTATTAAAATTGCTCTCCAGTATTGGAAGAATAGAGGTTATTCAACAAAGAACAAATTAGTAGCTCTTGATGGAGGCTATCATGGGGATACCGTTGGAGCTATGTCTGTCAGCAAGGGGAGCGGTTTTTTCAATTCCTACAAGGATTATCTCTTTTCAATCGAAGTTATTCCTTTCCCTGAAACCTGGATCCAGGATGATGAAAGATTAGAAAAAGAAGCCATCTCTCTGTCATACTTTATGAAGTTGATTGAAGAAAAGAAACAGGACTTATGCGCAATCATAATTGAACCATTGCTTCAGGGTGCTGGCGGCATGCGAGTCTGTAGTGTAGAGTACGTACGAAAATTGAGTCAAATTGCCAAAGAAAATGATATTTTATTAATTTTTGATGAGGTTGCAGTAGGCTTCGGAAGACTAGGAGAAATGTTTGCATGTAATAAGTCTGCATGTGAGCCAGATATAATTTGTCTTTCAAAAGGGTTAACAGCTGGATACCTTCCCATGGCTGCAACAGTTTGTACTGATGAGATTTATAACAATTTCTTAAGTCAAAAGATACATAAAACCTTACTCCACGGACACACATTTACAGCAAACCCACTGGCGTGTGCAGTAGCTCATAAATCGTTAAAATTATTTCAAGAGGAACAAACATTAAAAAAAATTGCCCACATAGAAAAAAAACACGTGGATTTTTCTCAGGTACTATTAAAGACTAACTCTATATTTAAACTCAGACAAGTTGGTTCAGTCCTAGCATTTGACATTCAATCTAAAAAAAATAATTATAAAAATAATTTATCCGAAAAATTGCGATTTTTGTTTTTATCACAAGGTTTTAATATTAGACCCATTGGGTCTTCCATATATCTAATGCCGCCATACTGCATTTCCGACAAAGAATTAGATAGAACCTATGACGTTATTTTTAAGACAATAACTAGCTTACCTACCATTTGAACAAACTACGTGGTCTTTCCATAAATTATGTGCCACGAAAGTTTTTCATTTTTTTCATTAAACATTTTTACCGCTTTTCTCAACTTCTCATAATTCAGAGATACCTGACTCTTGTGTTTAAGCAAAACGCCCATGGACTTCAAATCTTTTGCGAACGAGTGGAAATCGTGACATTCTAGTTTAAAGTACTCTTCCTTAATTACTCCAGGAAGGTCGTAGACTGGGAAAGTTACATTCTTGTCCCCATACGAGTTAACTATATCTTGCCATTCACGAAAATTGTTTTTGCCTATTGTTGCATAGAAAAGTGGGCCGAGTTCCGATAAACGTTGTATACCTGTTAAAGGCGATTCAAACCAATGGACAGTCATTGAGGTAACAATCAAATCATAACTACCGAGGTTTTTAAACGGTTTTTCACCATCCATTTGAAAAAATTTAATATTTCGTGCATCGCAATGTTTTTCGCATTCCCTCAACATCAGTCCGGAGATATCTGTTATCTCAAAAATGGCGTCTGGATATTTTCTTATCAATAATTTAGTAAGTATTCCAGTACCGCATCCAATCTCTAAAATTCTAGGTCTAGCTATTGCGGGTAGGATGTTTAAGAGAGATGCAGTAACTCGTTTTTGGATATGTGCTTTGCTGTGATATGTATGAACATTATCACTAAAAGCTTTAATTAGCTTTGCTTTATATTCCAAATTCACGAAATACATCCTCCAAAAATTTAAAATATTCAGAGCGATTATTTGTTGGAATCACATGATCTCCAGTTTCAATAATTCTGAGCCTCGCATTCTGAAATATTCTTTTAGTATGGCCGAGTGGAACTATCTTATCGTTCTCTGAGGCAATTGCATGTATGGGCATTGCAGAATTATTGAGCTTCTCCTTAAAATCCCAGCTTAATAAATAACTTATGCCTTCAATGAGATAAATTTCCTCAAAATGCGGAAATCTCATTAATCGAGAACCGGCCTTTTTATGAAATGCGACCATCTGCGCAAGCGTATTTCTTTTTAAATTCGTTCTCATATTTTCAATAGTTTTACGATCATGAATCCTGTAAAAGCAGTCAAATCCAGATATTGAGATTAAACATAAAGGATTTTGTAAATTTTTCAGGAGCCATGCGAATCCAAGAGAGTGACCAATTCCGATTGTGGGTTCTATTTGGCATATGTTTGAAACATGTCGTTTGCCCGTATATCCAAAATCAGGAAGCAAATAATTTTTAATTTTGAATACTTTGATTGTCTCTGCCCAGAAATCTTTATCGAACCCCCAGCCATGAGCAAAAACGACTCTAGGCATCTTGATTTAATGCAGAGGTAAGGCACGATATCACCTTATCAATATCCTCTAATTCATGAAAAGCGCAAATGCTAAAACGAATACAAATGTTTTTTTTTGCAACTGTAGGAGGAAACATAGCCTTAACCCAAACACCAGCATCTCGCAATTGTCTTTGGAAGCGATAGGCTGTTGTAACATCTTCCATAGAAAGAGATATAATATGAGAATCCATGGATAGTATCTTTAAGTTAAGCCTAATCAAATTTTTTTTAAAATACTTCGCCAATGAGTGTATTTTCTTCCTAGGTTCCTCCATTGTTGTTATTAAATCTAATGCCGCTAGAATTGAGCCGAGAATCGCTGGAGACGGAGCTGTCGTATAAATTAAACCCCTACATGTTGCGACAAGATACTGTTTCAATTTCTGGGAACAGGTTAGAAATGCTCCTTGACAACCGAATGCTTTTCCGAAAGTCCCTATTGTCATGTTAGCGTGAGGTGCGAGTCCTCTGCCTTGTTCACCGTAGACGCCTAATGCGTGAGCTTCATCTACAATTAAAAAACTATCGTTGTCAGAACAAATCTGATTAATTTCTCGAATATCCGGCATGGTACCGTTCATACTGAATAGACTCTCTGTAATAACAAACTTAGCCCCCTTAATTTTTCGACTCGAGAAAATCTTTCTCAAATGATTCAAATCATTATGTCGGTATCTCAACAGATTAATCTCCGATTTGTTACACCCATCATAAATACTCGCATGAACATTTTTGTCAATTAATACAGTCGGTTTATGATCGAAAACGTCTCTGTTAAATAAGGCAGGTAAAACGCTAGAATTCAATTGATATCCAGAATTCATTATTAACGCTGCTTCTGTTTTCTTCCAGTCAGCGATTTTTTTTTCTAACGACTCAATGACATGAAGATTTCCTGCTATCAATCTCGATCCCCCTAGCCCCACACCATATTTTTCAATTAATTGTATAGCTCTTTTTTTCAAATATAAGTTTGTCCGTAGTCCAAGATAATCATTACTAGAGAAATTGACGTGTTTTTTTGAATCCTCAACCACGACCTTTTCTCCCTCCAAATCTAGAGAAACCATTGCCTTTCTTGCAGTCCCTTCCATTTTTTCTAAATAACTAAAATATTTTTGACTATAATCAATCATACATAGACCCAATATAAACAAACTGCGCGTAAAATAATAAATGTAAACTTAATAGTAAAAAAAACAGATGAAGCACCATATCCCTAAACTAAAAACTGTATTCAAGAAATGTCTTCGTTATGACTGGTCCTACGAAGAAATTAAAACTACCCTGGACCAACCCTTCTTCAAACTATTATACGATGCACACTCTGTACACCTTGAATATAATGGTGAAATGACTGTTCAATTGTCAAGTCTGCTGAATGTAAAAACTGGTGGTTGTCCAGAAGATTGTAAATACTGTTCTCAGTCCGCTCACTATAAAGGGAAAACCAAACTAGAAGCAAAAAAATTAATGGATGTTGAAACTGTTTTAGCTGAAGCGAAAGTAGCTCGAGATAATGGAGCTGACAGATTTTGCATTGGTGCCGCGTGGAGAAAAATTCCTGACACAAAAGAATTTGATGAAATATTGGAGATCATTAAAGGTATAAAGAATCTTGGATTAGAAGCCTGTGCGACTCTCGGCATGTTAACGAAAGAACAAGCAAGAAAGTTGGCTATTGCAGGACTTACTGCTTACAACCACAATATAGATACTTCCCCCGAATATTATAAAAATATTACCTCAACAAGAACATTTTCGGACAGAATTTCAACACTTAATCTTGTGAGAGAAGCTGGAATACAAGTTTGTTGCGGTGGCATTTTAGGGCTAGGTGAAACAAAAGCTGACAGGGTTGAATTCCTAAAGGTGCTTGCAAATATGAAACCACATCCTGAGAGTGTACCCATAAATATCCTCGTTCCGATCTCCGGGACTCCGTTCGAAAACAATAGCCAGGTTGAAACATTAGATTTAGTAAGGATAATTGCTACAGCAAGGATTCTAATGCCTTCCTCCAGAATTCGATTATCGGCAGGCAGAAAAAGTTTGACTGAAGAGGTCCAAGTCTTATGCTATTTTGCAGGTGTAAATTCAATTTTTTACGGCGATAAGCTTCTCACGACCAATAACAACAGACAAAATGAGGATACAAAGCTTTTTCAAAAGTTGGGATTAACGCCTTTAAACAAACAAAATATTAGTTAAATCACATACTACGAGATGGTTTCGATTTTTGCCAGCAGATCCTCATACCCTCCTATTGAAACTCCATTGATGATGATTTGGGGGTAAGTTCTCGCACCAGGAACAAGATTCTCAAAATCCTCACGTTTAAAGTCGGTACCTAACATTAATAGCTTAAATTTTATATTTTTTTCCTTTAGTAGACGGATAGCCATCTCACAGTAAATACAATTTTCCCTCGCTATTACAGTTAAATTATTCATAAAGCCTAAAAAATCTATTATTATCAGACGATGGAAAGTCCCAAATTTTTACCCCCGGAGTATAGCACAACATGAGCATAACAAGCGATCAAATGGATACCCCGCTCCGCAGTGGAAATGCAGAAATTGACAGTCTGATTTTTGATGCTCAAGGAATAAATTGGAATATGAAAGTGGGTGACGAGGGGAACCTTGTAAAGTTTTGTTACTCTTTAGCTTCCGGTGCTAACGGATTTTATCAGCCAATCAGTGTTTTTTCGGAAGAGCAAAGGTCTCATACTAATTCTGCCCTCTCTTATATCGATTCGTTTACCGGACTTGTCCATCAGGAGACGAAAAATCCAGCTGAGGCTGATTTATTTTTTTACAATGCTAACCTGGGGGATAACACCCTAGGTTTAATTGAGTCGAGTTTTGAAAGAACTGTTAACGGTAGAACAGGCGACGTAGGCGAGTCATCTATAAAGTCCTTTATCTACATGGGTACGGGTCCTGAACTTGTTTCTGGAGGATATGCTCCGGGTAGTTTATGGTATGAGACGATGCTTCATGAGCTTGGTCATGCACTAGGATTAGGGCACCCACACGAGGACTTAATTATTTCCTCAGGTCTTGATAATACTGCCGTCACGTTAATGTCATATGAGATTAAAGGTGGGCCTTACTCCTATTTTCAACCTCTGGATGTACAGGCAATACATTTTATTTATGGCGGGGATGGTATTTCAGGGCAGTTTGGCGCTTACAGCCAGACGCCTGCTAAGGAATCAAATCCTTATCCTTCTTATTTGATTTACTCTGGTCTAGACAGGTTTTATCCAGATGCAGTAGCTGCCGCAATCGAGTCCCAGAACATTAGTTTCAGTACAACTAGCTCATCGACATCGCAAAATACCTTCCGAAATGAAGTCTTTTCAGCTACGAGCGCGAACGCTACGTTCAGCATCAACAGCTTAAACTACGACGATGTTACTGTCTCAAGGAGTGGCAATAATAGTGACACATGGTCAATCTCATCTACTACGATAGGAACGGATTCTCTCGTAAACTATTCTAGGATCTTATTCAAAAATGGTATTCTTGCGATTGATATTGACCAGGGTGAAACAGCAGGCCAGTGTTACAGGCTATATCAGGCTGCGTTTGCAAGAACACCGGATATCCCTGGGGTTGCTTTTCACATCAACGACATGGAAACTAACGGGTTATCGATCACACAAATTGCTGGTAATTTTATTGCATCTCCGGAGTTCAAATCTATGTATGGAAACAATCCTACAGAACAAGAGTACATTCAACTACTATATCAGAATGTTTTAGGTAGATCACCAGCGGAATTTGAAGTAGATTTTTATAAGAATCGCTTTGAACAGGGTATTTCAGATCGGCAAATAACTTTAGTAAATTTCTCTGAATCACCTGAAAATGTTAATCTCGTAAATCCTCAAATTGAAATTGGTATATTTCTTGAGAATTTTCTTTGAAATTGAGAACTCGGAGAATTACATAAATTTATGAAGATAGGCTCCATATGAAACGACTTGTTATATTAATCTTTTTACTTAAATTTAATACATCCTTTGCTCATGTATTCGGTGATTACCATTTTTTTGGGCAGGAAAAATATATGAAGTGTGAAGGAGATCTTGGGATTACTTATTTGAAATTAGAAAAAAAATGGTTTCAAACTACGAGAGTCTTTCAAAAGGAGGATGGTGTGTGGAACGAACTTTGTTTAAAAGAAAACCAACAAGGGAGAAATTTAAAAAAAAATCTTACGGTCAATGGGGGAAAATGTGAATACGAGGAGCACTCAGAACAAAAAGGAAAGAAATTTTATGGTTTTATTTTTGACTTTGAGTTCGGTGAATTTGAATTCTATACATTTGATTTGTCACCAAACTATGACTCGAATTTTACAGAGAGTGTTCTTTACACGTGCGATAAGATTGAACCATTCTGACTGTAATCTCACTTTCTGGTAAAAAAATGGTCGCAATGAATTAACAGGTTAAATAATCCAAATAAATTCATCAAAGACAAGCCAAAGCCACCAATTTGCAGGAGGCAATTCCTATTTTATATGAATATTTTCATTTTGATTCAAGTTCTGTTGTCACCTCACCCCTTGCATGCATCAATACATTATTTCTTTCCTCAATTCCCTTTTTCTCTAGTGATTGTCTTACTTTAGTTCTTTGTTCCTCAATTTGCTCACCTAAATCATTAGCTACTTTTTTTACTAATCCTATGAGGTCTGTGTTTTCAACTTCGATATTCAGCTCCAATGCAATATTTGTTAATTTATCATTAATCACGATTAGATAGCATGTGTTGAATAGAAGGCCGAAAAATATCAGAAATCGCACGAAGCCAACGATCATAAAAATTCCTTTTTTATCAGTTGTCTTAAAGATGTTCGGTTTTTCATGTAAATACTTTAATGAATGTCTATGACAGAGGAACGATCTATATTAGTTGGGGGGGAATTACACCGAGACTAGAGACAAAAATTACCAAGAAAATCTGGCCTTTGGATCACCTAAAACACTTACCGTATCTTTTTCTTTTAATCAAAAATCCTTAGTTTTAAGAACTGATAAAATGCTAAATTATTTGTTGCCATATTAAATGATTGGACACGGATAGCAATAGATGGATTGGGGGAGAATGTTCGTTTTGCGCGTGCGTTTATCTTCAATGTTATCTAGCCTAGACTTTTCCCGGCGCACTGACCTGTTGCAAAGCATATAGAAGAAATAGCCATTGAAGTGAATTTTAGGTTCAGTTCCATAACAATCTTGATGAACATATTGCAAACTTGCACCGTATTTCTTATTACAAAAAACTTTTAGTCAGGAAAATCTGTCATGACGCTACAAAATACGGTGTTTATTTAAAATACCACGAAGTAACATATCGCTCATACGATGATATCTTTTACTATTTACTGTCTCAACCAATGATCAGTCTTAAATTATTACAAAACACGATTTTTATTGTGTTTAACAGATTATTTGAGATTTTTCTTCAGAAACTCTAACATTCCTCGTTCTAGTTTAAAATCAAGTCGCTCATTTAATCGCTTAAGAAGTTCTCCATAAAATTTTTCCTCGTAGTTATGCTCTTGATTTAACTTTGAAAGTATCTCCTGGAATGTTTTCTCGTCGACTACATTTCGTGAATATAATTTATAAAGTTTTTCTTTTACCTGGTCAGATGTAATTTTTTTGTCCATTGAATTCGCCTACATAGTACGTATCTTTTTTTACGTGATTTTTTTTAAGTAACAGACTATAATTCTACCAACGGGAGCTTCATCGATTGCTTAAACGTGTTATCAAATAATAAACTTAAATGCTTTGAAAAGCTGAGAGGTCCAAAGCGGATAGGGGGTGGCCTATTAATATAATACATTAAGGGCCAAAAGACACTCGTAAATAGTGAAGGTGATAATAGCTCGGCGGCTCAGGTGAGATCAGTTGACCGATCTATATTTCGTAAATAAAGGTGAGATAAATGATTCTTGATAAAAATAAACTGAAATCGATTTGTGTGGGGGAATTGCTATACTCCACAAAACATTTCACCACTATATTCCATCAAGAATTAGGGAAAAGTTTAGAGCAATTTGCAAATATTCCAGTAAAAATTATTGTAAAGAGATTGAGTAACAATAAAGTGATAGATATCTTAGGTATAAAAAGAATTGAAATTAACAGTAACAAAACATCCATTTTAATGTTTTGTCCAACAAATGAAAAAAATTCAATTTTTACCCATCAGGGCTCAATATACAAGTTGAAGTTAAAAACGCTTTCAAGTGGCAAAATTAATGAGGGTTTTGAATATTTAAAAAAAATTGTTTGTAGCGGTGATGGCATGGAGGAGAAAACATTTTACGATCTTCCCGTTAAGGTAATTGTGATCGATCAAAAAACCGAGAAAATCCTGGACTACTTAGATATTGCGACGACCCTCATGAATGATAATGGGTCTGGTATTTTTTATCACTGTTTGATTGATGATGATCGAATGATTGCGGAAAACCCTGGTCTAGAAAAAGTGTTAAATGAATCGGAGAAAAAATACGCTTCTCTGATTAGGAAATTAATGCAGACACGCAATGATTAGGAGAAAGAGAGTTATTTTATAGGTAGATCTATACTATGGAGAATAATGCAAATAACTCTCCCTCCCCACATAATAAGCAATTGTTATACCAATTAAAAAAATGTGTTCGAATCGATTGTTTTCAACATTCCACGCAAACAAGAAGCAATTTGTAATGTTTGTTAATCTGTTAATTTTTTTCTAATGAACGAATCCAAATCGATATCTTCGCGAAGAATCAACTCTTTATTAGTCTGCGCAATAGCCTTTATCTGATCAACTCTCTCTAGCAATTGTGTGGATATTTCTCGATTCTCCAGAAAAGACCAGCAAACAATTGATAATAATAATATTTTTATAATTTCATACAAATGTGTCACATCGATCTCCAATGTTTTTTTTGATTATTTACGGATTTCTTTCTTCAAGAATTTTACATTTTAATCAAAGATTAATGCTTCCGAAGTAGATTTTATTAATTTTCAGACGTTTCGACTCTCAGCAGGTCGTAAAGAGTTGCACCAAATAATTTGCAAAATGTTACCGCTTTAAATAAAGTCCCAATTGCAATCTAGGGGCTTTTATTTTGAAACAATTATACATTTGGATTGTCTGCAGAGAAAACACTCTCCGGCAAAAATCCTAAAATAAACCATGTATAGCAGAACGCTGTTAAATCTATCGGCTTTTGGGAGCAAAAATATTTTTCTATTTCTCACGATAAAATGTGTTCAGTTGTTTGTAGTTGCAAACAAATTTCATAGTAATGTAGTCAACAGTATCTGGTCTGGGGTACATTCTTCGGTTAAATTTTCCTTCTTTGATAACCTTGCCCTTTCCCATTCCCTTGGTATAGTACCGGGAACTTATCCACGTTATTTTTTCCCCGATGCAGTCGACAGTGAATTCGCTCACAGAAGAATTTACGCCAATCGGGCTAGGTTGAACATAATCAAATAGCCTCGAGTAGTAAACTACATTATTGCGTTTTTTTAAATTTTGAACATCAACGTAAGATTCACCTGTCGGGTTAGCATAAACCTTTTGCCAGTTAGCAGCAAAAGCATCCGTGGACAATATGACTAAAATGTAAAAAATAGGTAAATGCATGTACCATATTTTACTAAATAGTTTGAACAAAACAACATTTTATCCAAAATTCGTTTATTGCAAAATTTACAGGTTTTTTTGAAAGCTTAATCTTGCGAACAAATGTTGTTAATTTGTAAAAAAACGACACCATTTCATGGAGTTGCTACTTCATTACCCGTTGCATCAAACTCGACATATGCAAACCAAAGGTTAATTGCTCTGTCGTTACCACGATGCATAAACTCGACAGAATGATATCGCATGGTGGTAACAAAAGTACCGGGTCAAGCTTTACCTTCAACCTTTTTCCAGCTCTCAAGCGAAAAAACAAAAAAACCGACTAATAAGCTATAGAGAAGTTCCAAAGAAAATAAGGGTTTAGGGAAAGTACTCATATATTTCCAATAGTGTTGAGGATGAAAATAGATTATGCAAAAGATATTTACATCAGTCTTTTTGAGCCTACTCTTTTTAAGTCCTTCATTAGCAGCAGACCTGACTGTTTGTGTTGCGTGTCACAATAACGATCAGCCGGCAAATCCAATATTAGACGGACAACACGCCAAGTATATTGAAAAGCAACTCCAGGACCTCAAGAAAGACTTAAGGATACATGCTCAAATGCAGGGTATTGCGAAAACGTTGGATGACAAACAAATAGTAGAAATCTCCAAAGCTTTCGCGGAGAAGGCGTGGTCAAACCCTACGCCGAAAATTGACCCTTCTATTCAGGAGGAGGGTAAGAATCTGGTTCGGAAAGGAAATTGCACCCGTTGTCATGGATCAGAACTTGAAGGAACGTATAATATCCCTCGCTTGGCCGGTCAGCGAGCCGAATATCTAAAGACAACGCTACTTCAATATAAAAATAAGGAAAGAAATAATTTTCCTCCGATGAGCTCAATGCTAAATCGATACAGTGAAAAGGAAATTGGTGTTATGGCTGATTATATATCGAGGCTTGCATACCAGGAATAATTGGTCCGCAACGGTCGTGCATTCGACTGCACCGCTTAACGCTTTTCTTCATTTTTTCCCGTATCCTAGTGAGACATTGGTTCGCAAAACGATTGTTCCATTTCATTGATTGAATCGAAAATTTATTTCTACGCATGTGAACAATATTAAGAACGGGGAAACAGCGAAAGAATTGCCATGGATAATGAAAAAATAAATAAATTAAAAGAACTATTGTGCAAGAGAGATGGCGTTTGGAACGAGAGATTGAAATGGGAAATTGAAAGGAGGAAAAATCACAGTTTAAACGAATTAATTGAAAAAGTTGAAAATGGGCATGGAGATGAAATGGACAAAGACAACTTGCACATGGTGTTCGGTAAGGAATTACAGATAAAGTTTTTAGACAATATAAAAACTATTGATGAGGATATAAGTAACATATTAGAAATAATTACGAAATAAAGACTCAGACGTTGATTATCACGAAGTCTTGAATACTGGTCATATAAATAAATTATTCCAATCGACAAATAGCTTATTCATTACCAAACACGCGAGATAATACTCTAACCGCGATCCCTTTTGAATACAAATAGTGGTAAAAATTCCTCAAAATATCTCAGCTGCGTTGGCCATTGAACAGAATGTGATATCTTTGAGCTAAATTACAACCCTTTTGAAGAAGTAACTACCGTTTTAAATTACAAATATTCTT